>Ga0222427_100857_pt1 | contig 24234 bp, 15 predicted proteins | sample 2B20Ametagenome_FD_182890 | JGI IMG/M metagenome (GOLD analysis project Ga0222427, IMG submission 182890) | Enriched microbial communities from leaf-cutter ant dump, University of Wisconsin, Madison, United States - 2B20A (version 2) | ecosystem: Environmental > Terrestrial > Nest > Insects nest...
CTGCTGGCGGAATTGCGCCGGGTACGGCGGTCGTACTTTGGACATTTGCGACTCCTTGAACACAAACAATGATGTGTCCACGGAACCGGGTCAACTCCAAGACTTGATCGACTACCTGGCCGAGCACCCAAAGGCCGGAGACGTCATGGAGGGTACGGGTGGGGTGCGTAAGCTGCGCTGGCGGCGTGGTGGTCAAGGCAAGAGTGGCGGCGTGCGTGTCATCTACTACTATCACGATGACCTGATGCCGCTGTATCTGCTGACGCTGTTTGCCAAGGGCGACAAGGCCAACCTGACCAAGGCCGAGCGCAACGACCTGGCCGACTTGGTTGATGTGTTGGTCGAAATCTGGAGAGGAAAGACATCATGAGCACCGCATTCGAGAGCATCAAGCAGGGCTTGCAAGAAGCCATCGCCCACGCCAAGGGCGACGGGCGCGGCGTGCGCGTGCATCGCCCCCGCGAAATCGACGTGAAGGCCGTCCGTGCCAAAGTGGGCATGACGCAGGAACAGTTCGCCGCCCGCTTCGGCTTCTCCACGGCGACCCTGCGGCACTGGGAGCGCGGTGACCGCACCCCGCACGGTCCGGCGCTGGTGCTGCTCAACGTGATTGAGCGCAACCCGCAGGCCGTCATTGAGGCTTTGGCATGATCGGGGAAGGAGCTTCAAAAGTGGGTATGAAGGCGGGTACGGAATGACAAGCCAAGCCAGCATACCCAGCATCCATGAGGCTTCCACGCCACACTTCTTGTTCAACGTCTGACCATTCAGCCCTTGCGTGTCTGTCTGTGTATGCGATGCAGGATGTCACGCTTTCTTCCGGGGCGGGAAAAATGCATTACAATCATGGCTTCGCTTAGTTTTCTTTTACGAAGACGCTGTAAAAGAAGTTTTTAGAAAATAAAAATTTCTGCTACAATAAAAAGCTTAGCGGCTGTAGCTCAGCTGGATAGAGTACTTGGCTACGAACCAAGGGGTCGTGGGTTCGATTCCTGCCAGCCGCACCAAACGGTAAGCCCTGGAACTGCAAGGTTCCAGGGCTTTTTCGTTTTTGTGAAAATTTCACCATGAGCAAGGCTTTCACAAAGGAAACGGACAGCGATGAGGAGGAGCTGGGGCCTGCGCCGCTTCCTCCTGGTGGCAAGAACTACATCACCCCCCAGGGCTATGCGCGTCTGAGGGGCGAGTTGCTGGAGCTGATCGATGTCGAGCGGCCCAAGATGGTCGAGGTGGTGCATTGGGCCGCCAGCAATGGAGACCGCTCCGAAAACGGTGACTACCTCTACGGGAAGAAGCGCTTGCGCGAGATCGACAGGCGTATCCGCTTCCTGACCAAGCGCCTGGAGATTGCCGAGGTGGTCGATCCGGCGCTGCACGCGGGGCGTGACCAGATCTTCTTTGGCGCCACCGTCACCTACCTGGAGGATGGCGAAACCGAGCGTGAGGTGACGATCCTGGGCATCGATGAAGCGGATAGCGCGCAAGGGCAGATCAGCTGGATTTCTCCGGTGGCACGCGCGCTCCTGAAGGCGCGCGAAGGAGATGAAGTGCAGTTGCCGACGCCGGGTGGATTGCGCGTCCTTGAGATCGTGGCGGTGCGCTACCCTCCCAAGGAGGGAGCGCCCAGGGGCTGAGGCTTACTGGGGCAGGATGCGTTCCGCTCGAAGGACGGCTTGCGTGCGGCGCAAGTTCTTCAGTGCGTTCTCAAGGTGGGCCTGGTCGCGGGTTACGACAATGAAGCGCAAGTCTACCGTGTCCATGGCGGTCTCGTCGTCCATGTCCACGTGCACGATGTCGGCCTCGGACGTGGCCAGTTCCGAGGCTATGCGCGCGAGCACACCCTTGCCGTTGCGCACCGTGACCTTGATGCCTGTCTCAAATGCCCGTGTCGGGTCTTCGCTCCAGTCGACAGCGATGAAGCGTTCGCTGTCCTTGTGTTGCAGCCGTTTGGCCACATTGCATTCCGTACGGTGTACTACCAAACCTTCTCCGCGCCCGAGGTATCCGACGATGGTGTCGCCTGGCACGGGGCGGCAGCAGGATGCGTATTTGACCGAAGCGTTTTCGCTCCCATCCAGCGTCACCGCGCCTTGCGAAAGGTTCTCGTGGGAGGTGTAGCGCTCCTTGGTCATTAGCACGGCATTCGGGCGATGACCATGCTCGCTGAGCAGCACCATGAGCCGCTTGGCGACAATGCTGGCAATCCGCTTGCCCAGGCCGATATCGGTCATGAGTTCTGCGCGCGTGCGATTGCCGGTGAAGCGCAGCAGCTTGTCCCATAGAGGCTGGTCGTCTGCTTCGCTGCCGGGCAATTGATCCATGCCTTCGGCGCGCAGCGCCTGTGCCAGCAATTTCTCGCCCAGGGTCGCGGATTCGCTTTGCGCCATGGTTTTCAGGTAGTGGCGAATCTTGGAGCGCGCGCGGCCCGTGCGAACGAATCCCAGCCATGCGGGGTTGGGTGTGGATTCTGGCGCGGTGATGACTTCAACCACATCGCCGTTGTTGAGCTCGGTGCGCAGCGGAACCGGCTCGTTGTTGATGCGTGCGGCGGTGGTGCGGTCTCCGACATTGCTGTGGATGGCATAGGCAAAGTCCACCACGGTCGCGCCGCGCGGCAGCGCCATGATCTGGCTCTTGGGCGTGAAGACGTACACAGCGTCGGGAAACAGGTCGACCTTGACGTGATCCCAGAATTCGGCGGCATCGCGTGTCTCGTTCTGGATGTCCAGCAGCGATTGCAGCCATTTGGTGCCGAGCCGCTCGGCGGCGCCGCTGCCCGTGTCCTGGGCCTTGTACAGCCAATGGGCGGCCACGCCGGCCTCGGCGACGACGTGCATTTCCTCCGTGCGCATCTGGAATTCGATGTTGATGCCCGAGGGGCCTACCAATGTCGTGTGCAGCGATTGGTAGCCATTGAGCTTGGCGATGGCGATATGGTCCTTAAATTTGCCGGGAACCGGCTTGTACATCTGGTGCAGCACGCCCAGCGCGGTGTAGCAGTCGGTGACTGTGGGCACAATGACACGGAAGCCGTAGATGTCCGTCACCTGGGCAAAGCTCAGGTGCTTGAGCTTCATCTTCTGGTAAATGGCGTACAGGGTCTTTTCTCGCCCTGCCAAGCGAACCTTCATGCCGAGCTTTGCAAAGGCGGTATCGACTTCCCCTTGCACTTTCTGAATCAGGTCGCGTCGCCGGTTGCGCGATTTGTTGACCGCCTTGGTCAGCGTGGCATAGCGCCAGGGGTGGAGGTGGCGGAAGGCGAGGTCCTGCAGTTCGCGGTAGGTTTGGTTGAGGCCTAGCCGGTGCGCGATGGGGGCATAGATGTCCAGGGTTTCCGAGGAAATGCGCGCCCACTTGCTGCGTGGCATATCCGACAGCGTGCGCATGTTGTGCGAGCGGTCGGCGAGCTTGACGAGGATGACCCGCACGTCGCGTGCCATGGCCAGGAGCATCTTACGAAACGACTCGGCCTGATTCTCTTCCCGTGTATTGAACTGCAGCTTGTCGAGTTTGGTGAGCCCGTCCACAAGCTCTGCCACCGGCGCGCCAAAACGGTCGATCAGATCCGATTTGGTGACGCCGCAGTCTTCCATGGCATCGTGCAGCAGTGCGGCCATGAGGGCTTGGGCATCAAGCTTCCAGCTCGCGCACTGTGCCGCCACCGCGATGGGGTGGGTGATATAGGGTTCGCCGCTATTGCGCAGTTGTCCCAAGTGGGCCGCGTCAGCGTAGCGGTAAGCCTGCCGCACCTGCTCGATGCTGGCGGCGTCGAGATAGCCCAGGTTTTCTGTCAGTGCGGCAAAGCTGGCTGCAGCCGCGTTGGCGGCCGCAACGGTGGGGCCTGCCGGGGTGTGGCTTGGGTCGGGACGGGAGAGGGAGACTGGAGGCATGGCCGCGTTCATAGGCTTAATGTAGCGCGGAGAGAGGCGGTTCGGGCCAGGGCAAAAAAAAGCACCGCCAAGCGGTGCTTTTCCACAAGGGGACGTGGTGTGCGGCAGGTGTCAGCCGGGAACCTTCTTGAGCATTTCCAGGCCGACCTTGCCTTGGGCAATCTCGCGTAGGGCGGTCACGGCGGGCTTGTTGCGGCTTTCGATCTTGGGGGCGTGGCCTTGGCTGAGCATGCGCGCACGGTACGTGGCGGCCAGCACGAGCTGGAAGCGGTTGGGGATCTGCTGCAGGCAGTCTTCAACGGTGATGCGTGCCATGGGAAATACTCCAGAGAATCAGGTGATATTGAGCGACTCGAACGTGCTGGCACGGGCGCGGCGCTGGGCCGCGTACTTGAGGCGCTGGGCGTGCACGATGGCCTTCAGGTCGAAGAGCGCACGCTCGAACATTTCGTTGATTATAACGAAGTCGAATTTCTCCACCTGGGCCATCTCGTGCGCCGCGTTGTGCAGGCGCTGCTCAATGACTTCGGCCGAGTCTTCGCCCCGCCGCTCCAGTCGGGAGCGCAATTCTTCCCAGCTCGGCGGAAGGATGAACACCAGAACGGCATTGGCAAACGCCTGCTTGATCTGCAGGGCGCCCTGGAAATCAATCTCCAGCACGATGTCCGCGCCCTGGGAGATGCGTTCCTCGATGGCTTTTTTCGAGGTTCCGTAGCGATTGCCATGCACATTGGCCCACTCCACGAAGGCGTTGCCCGACACCATGGTGTCGAACTCCTGCTCGGAAGCGAAAAAGTACTCCCTCCCGTGCTTCTCCTGACCTCGGGGCGCGCGCGTGGTGTGCGAGATGGAGCGGTGGGCCTGTGAGTCCAGTTCGAGCAGGGCCTTGACCAGCGTGGATTTGCCCGCCCCGCTGGGGGCCGAGACGACGAACAGATTTCCAGGGTAGTCCATGCTGCCCTTACTCCAATGGCCAAAACGGGATTATCCCAGATCGGCAGTGCGCGAAAGCCCGGGCTTCACTCGATGTTCTGCACCTGAAGCGTGAGATGCGCTCCAAGTCGTTGATTTTCATGGCCTATTGGGGTTGTAGGCCTGCGTTTCCCCCACGATTTACCCCACAAGATGCCTGGGCTGCGGTGAGACGGCATGCCACTGCAGCAGATCTCCAGCGTGCGCATGGAGAGAAGTCTATCAGCCGACCTCCTTGGCCCAAGGCTGTCACGTGCCGCAGTTCCTCTGCTCATGCCGCGGCCGTCCATACCGCAGCGGACTCGACAACCTCAATGAATTTCCTTGCCGAGAATCCGTCTGGATAGAGCGTGTCGATGGGCTCCGCGCCTGGGTCGATACGAGTCGCCGCATCACCAGCGCCTACCGCCCGGAACAATCCTTCGGGATCGTTCAGCCAACGCCGGTCATCGCGCAGCGCGATTTGGATCTCTTCCAGCGAAATCTTGAGAAAGCCCCGGAACGCCTGGTGATCCCACTCGATGGAGGTGTCGACGATCCAGGCGGTGACCTCCGTCTCCGCCTCTGGCGGCAACGCTAGCGCCTGGCGCAACGACGCATCGTGCTGGAGCGCATGGCGAACCGCGGGCACCTTCCTGTGCAGTTGCCATCCTGCCTTGCGCAGGGTCGAGGTGCGGTGCATCCAGGCGTCTTTCATGGAGCGGCGCTGGTAGGTTGACTTCAGTTCGAGCACAAGCAAGTGCCCTTCCAGTGCGCACAGCAGGTCGATCTCGCCCGCGTCCTCTTCATCGCCCATGTCAGCGGGGAACTCGTGGCCGACGAGCACCCGAAAGCCTCGTTGCTCGAACAGCGTGCCCAGTCGTGCTTCGATGCGTCGGGTTTCGTCCCGCGCTTCGTTTCGCCGGGCGCCCAATCGACGCAGGTTGTTGACCGCCGCAGTGGCGTTGTTCTGCACGGCCATCATCCATGGCAGTTGGAACAGGTGCCGGCCAATCTTCAACACGGGGTGTTCTTGCCAGCGGGGGCGCAAGGCTGCATCGCCCTCGTGCAGACGGTCGGCCAACACGCTCCAGTCGCTGGTCCAGAAATCCAGGATGGCTTCCGCCGCTCGCGCCTGGCCTTGGGGATGCTCCGCCGTGGCCGTCCAGGGGGTGATGCGGGCGATCTTGGCCTCGCGATCAGACCATGTAATCGGAAAGCGGCTCTGCATATCGGGCTGCAGCAGGCCGCCGAACGCCAGGCGTCCCAGCGCCAGCCAGGGATGCCCCAGCTGCTGCAAGTGCTGGTGGTACGGTCGCAGAAAGTCTTCGATGTAGAACGCCGTCATCAACTCGGTGGCCAGCAGGGCACGGAAGACATCGACGGCTGAGCCGGCCTCGGTACGCACCTGCTCTGCGATGCCATAGACCTCCTGCAGGCGCCGCCACGTGCCAATGGCCTTGGCGAAGGCCTGCAAATTGGCTTCCAAATGGGCTGGGCTGACCAATGCCAACAAATCGGGGGATGCCATCAGCGCATCCATGCCGCGATACAGCCAATACTGGTGCAGGCGGTTGAGCTTGTCGCCATCGCGGCGCCATGCGGTCCGTGCCTGGGCATCTACTTCAATGATTTCCAGCCGTTCGCCCTGTCGCACGAAGCGGATGCCGTCGTCGTAGCTGAAGGCTTCTGCCGACCGGTTGATGAAGGCGTTCAATTCGATCTGCGCATCGAGCAGCGCGGTGAAGCCCGCGTACAAATCATGCCGGGGGCCAGGTGCCTCATTGGATGGAAACAGGAAGGGGGTGAGGTGTTGCCGCAGCGAGGCGGCGATGGCCGTGTCGACCAAGCGCAGGCTGGCGGCATCGCAGGTAGCGAGCTTCCAGGCCAGGATGTCTTCGATGGCACCCCAGACTTCCTGAGTATCAGGCGCATCGGGCGCGGTGCCGCCCTCCAGCAGATCAGGCAACAGGTGCTCGAAGGCGTAAAGACTGGTGTAGGCCAACAGGTCCAGAGTTGTCAGCCTCGCCAGAGGCTCGCGCAGGTGTTCGACCTCGTCCTGGCGCAACTGATGCGCCTCCTTGAAGATGCGAAAGACCTGAACGAACTCGGAGAATTCCCCGGGCTGGCTGTCGGCCAAGGCTTCGATCTCAAGCCAGCGTGGTGACTCCTGTCGCAGCACCAGCCCGGCGTGACGGGCGGCCTGCTGAAGCACGTCGGGTGCGAGCATGGCGACGTGGTCCACGATCTCGGGGCAAGTGACGCGATCCTGGCCCAGATAGCGTGCCAGAGCCAGGCTGAGCGACTCTTGTTGCCACGCCTGCGTCGGCAGCTCGCGCAGGAAGTGGGATGACCAGAAGGCGGCATGGCGATCAGCACCACTGCATTTGCGTTTGCCCTGGCCCGAAGGCTTGCCATCCAGGAATGACGTGGCTGCATGGTCCGCAGCTGTTTCGATGGACAGACCCTGCCCTTGTGCGGCGTTGAACACCATGTCGTAGTACGCGCCGATCATCGACCCAATCCATCGATATCGTGGAGATCGAAAGCCTCCTGGTCGATAAAACGTCCTCGGCTGCGCAGCAGCGGCAGCAGTTCGTTGTCTGCATAGATACAACCCGTGCGGCCGGGGTCCGTTTGCTGGGCTTTGGCAGCCAGTTCTGGTGGATGGCCCGCACCGGCCGCCAGCAACCTTGCCAGTCGCTCGTAGCCGGGACGCCAGGCGCCAGCTTGGTGAAACACCTCGCGCAGGCTCGCCAGGATCTGCATGCCGGCATGATCTAGGTCGCCGAAGAAGCACACCGGCACTGGCGGTGCACCAGTGTGCTCGTCTTCCAGCGGTTGGAACAGCCAGCGCTCGATCTCCGGCAATGACGTGGTGGACACCGGTGCGCGCAGGTAGAGGCGGCACCCGGCGCGGGAACGCAACCTGCGGGCGCTTCCCCGGAAACCCGCTGCATAGACCAGTAGGCTGCCTGCCCAGGCGGAGGCACGTGTGTCGGCCATGTGCTCGAAGGTGACCAGGTTCTCGATGAACAGCACGTCCTTGAAAGCGCTACCCCTGCCATCGTTGCTGCCAGTTGGATTCCAATGCGGCGGTGCCAGCAACAACTGGATCGGCACCTCGGCGAACTGGCCCGAAGTCGCGCCCAGCAGCTTCAGCAGTTCCTCGCGGTGGTCCAGCACTTTGGAGCGGCCCTGGAAGGCGCGTGCAGAGGCTTCGCGCAGGGCCATCGCTTGGCCTGACCGGCACAAGTTGGTCAAGGTGACGAGGCTGCGGGTGGCCTCTTCCACAGGCAGTCCTTCCACAGGGACCAATGGGCTGCGGGCCAGGTGGTCCAGCACGGCGGCCGGATCGGCAGGTGCCTCCAGCGGATTCGCCGCCCAGTGTGCGGCCAAGTGCGCGCGCCATTGTTGCCGCCAGCGTTGGGCCTGTGGGGTGTACCCGGCCCACGCAGCCAGAGCGTCGAAATCGCACAGTTCCAGCCGGGGTTTGCGGTCGCTGAAGCTGGCGAATGCGCGAGGCGCTTCCAGCAGCAAGGCGACCCAGCCCGTGGCACACAGGTCATCGAGTTGCATGCGCAGCAACTGGATCTGGTCGGCATCCACGGCATCGTGCAACTCTGGCGCAGCCTTGCGGTCCAGCGGCAGGCGCACTGGCCCCTGGACCGTGCTGCGCTCAGCCTTGGCGAGCAGCAACCGGGCCAGGCGCAGCAGGAAGGGATGCGGCGAAGGCGGATCGGGCAGCGAGGACGATTCGGGCGTGTCCATGATCAAGGCGAGGGCCTGCGTTCATCCAGGCTTGCGCGGGCATCTTCGGCTGTCGGAGCTGGGGTCTGCTCTTGGGCCTGTTGCGCGATCCACTGGACGCGCGCGGCCTCGCGGGCCTGCTCGGCATGCGCGCCCCACAGCCGGGCCAGGGCCGGGCGGTTGAGCGTTTTCTCCTGCGCTTCGCTGATGAACAGTTCCTGGCCATCACGCCGAGCCATCACCTTGGAGAAAGTGAACTCCTTGTCGAACTCGGGTTTGACCGCGCCCGACTTGGACGTGGGCATGGCCACGACGAGTTGCAGCCCCAACGTCTGCGACAGGAACTGCAGCACGTTGCGCGAGCGCGTTTCGTCCATCTTGGAGAACGCCTCGTCGCTGAGCATCAGCCGCAGGGCGGGTGCCTCGCGGCGGTCGCGGCCGAAATGCCCGAGCGCATGGGCCAGCACGGCCGAGCGCACCACGTAAAAGGGTGTTTCCAGTTCGCCGCCCGAACCCGTGCCCCAGGTGGACAGCCGTGTGGTGCCCACCGGGCTGGTGCGCAGGATGTCGTAGCGCCGGTAGTTGCGGTAGTCGGCCAGTTCGCGCAGCGCGCGTTCGCTAGCACCCTGGTCATTCGCCAGCAGCAGGCGACGAATCTCTTCCGCAGTGGCGCGCTGCTCGTCGGTGAGCCGAGGCGATGTGAAGATGGAGCCGCGGTCATGCTCCAGCCCTTCGACCGCGCTTTCCACCGCCTCGAAGAAATCCTGCACTTTCTGCATGCGCGGCACCCAGTCCCATTCCAGCCTGAAGGTGTCGCTGCCGAAGCGGATGTCTTGCAGGTGGCGGTTGAGCCGCTGTAGTGTCAGCGCACCCTGCTTGACATCGTCGCGCACCTTGAAGCAGAAACTGCTGGTGAAGACATGGTTGAACTGACCCTCGGCCTCGCGCAGGGCGCGCGCGTTGTCCGCCAGGCCGATGGCGCGCTGGCGCTGGGCCTGCTCAGCAATTGCGGTGCGGGTGCGTTCGACGAGAGGAAGCAGTTCTTCGAGACGATCGACATTGCGGGGCGGGTCGATCCAGGCGAAGCGCTCGCTGTCGTCGCGCGCGCCGGACAAGTAGGTGCCCACGGCCTGGGCCAGCTCGCGCAGTGTGCGCGGCAGGCCTTCGCGCAGGCTCTGTACGCGGTGGCGCAGCGCGTCCAGACTGGTTTCTGGCTCGGCCGCCAGTGTCTGGGCTTCGTCCAGCAATTGAGGCTCGGTAGCCAGAGTGGGTACGGCACCCGCGAAGCGCGATGCCCAGACCGTGGCGTTGGTGCAGGCGATGTCGAGATCCGGCAGGCGTTCCGCCAGGTTTTTCTCGCGGCGGCGCAGTTCCACCAGTTCCTTGTCTGTGGCGCCGACCTGCTTCAGTTCTTCGTCGCGCTGCCTTGTGACGCTGCTGATGCGAATCTTCAGACCTGTCTGCTCGGCCAGCAACTCGTCGATGGCCGACAGGTCCAGCGCCTTGAAAGCTTGTTCGGCATGGGCATGCTGGGACTGGCTTTCCAACACGGCGAGCAGCAAGGGCGTCAGCGGAGTGAACACGGGGCCGTTGAACATACGGGTGATCGCGAGCAGCGACTGGCGCAGCGCTTGCAGTGCACGCGTCCCTTTTGCCAGGCGTTTGAGTTCGTCCTCACACCATTGCCGGCGCCGCTGGCGCGCGCCTTCGCCGAAAGCCAGCTCGCCATCGGGTGCGCGGCAGGCAAACATGCCGTAGCCCCGGCTGCCCAGACCTTCCTCCATCAGCCCCTGTGGGGTGCGCGCCAACTCTTCTTCGGTGTCCACCTTGCGCACGCGGCCGTACTGCGCCATCAGGAAGGCATGACCCACAGGGTGCTGGCAGATCAGTTCGTGCAGCACGGCCCGGGCCTCCAACTGGCGGCCTTCGGTGTCCTCCATCGCCTTGCGGCCCTGCACGACCTTGGGCGAGCGCACGCGGTAGTGCTGTTTGACCAGCCGTGCGCAACGCGCCTCCATGCCCGCCTCGACGATGATGGCGAAGCGGTCGCCGCCCATGTAGCCTTCGATGGCGTTTTGCCAGCGGGTGCCAGGGCGCGGCTCCACCAGTTGCGCGAGCAGGTGGGGGCGGGCTGAAGGAAGCTCGCGCTCGATCAGTGCCACCGCATCATGTGCATCCTTCGGGCCTTGGGCCCGGCCGGACTGCAAGCGGCGCAGTTCGGCATCGCGCTGTTCGGTGTCGTCCTTCAACTGGTTCAGCTGCACGCCCACGTCGGTCAAGGCCTGCAGTACCGCGCCTTGCACCGAGGCCTCGCCGTCGTGGAGGCCCTGGCGCAGGCTGGCCAGTTGCGTGTCAAAGGCTTCCAGCTCGAAGGCGGGCAGCACCACGTCCAGCATCGCATCGCGCGCATAGGCCTGGGCCATGGCCGGCCAGGGTTTGAGAACTTGCTGCGCGGCGGGGCGCAAGGCTTGTACCGCCGCAGCCAGCTCCGGGACGGCCGACAGGTCCAGCGCCAGCAGTTGTTCGAGCTGCGCGGCCATGCCGCCGATGCCGCGCGCGGCCTCCTGCACGTGGCTCCAGTGCAGGCGGAACTGGTCGGCCTGCAGCCGGATCTGGTTCTCCAGCGCCTGCTTTTCGCGTGCCACGTCGCTGTCGTCCAGGCGCTTGTCCACCCCGCGCAATTGTTCGCGCAACTGGGTCTCCTGCGCTTCGAGCGAGGCCAGCTTCTCCTGCAGCTGTGCCTGCTTCCTGTCCTGCGTGGCGATCTGGCGCTGCACCGAGGTCAGTTCATCCTGTGTTTCGCTGCGCGTGCGCAGAGCATGGGCGACGGTGGTGGTGACGAATCGCCGTGCCTCATCAATGACCTGGTCCGCACTGGCTTGCGCGGTGTCGAGCCTCTCCAGATTCAACGCCAGGCGCTCAGCCTCCAGCTTGAGGCTGGCGATGGAGCGCATCAGCTCACGCATCTTGTCGAGGTCTTTGCTGAAATCGTGCGGTTCCAGGATCTCGTCGCGCACAAGGTCGTTGACGTTGCCCAGTTCCTTGTAGGCCATAGCCTTGACGAGCGACTTAGCCGCGCGCGTGGCATCGTGTTCGCCGACCGCCGTCTTGCCCATCAACGCGCCATAGAGATGCTGCAGATAGCCACCCTTGTCGGGAAAGCGCTGTACCACCGCAGCAGCTTTGTCGGCATGGGCCTGCAGGCGGTGCTGAAGTTGCACATACAGTTCCTTCAACGGCAGCGGCGAGGCGGTGAGCACCTCGCCTGCCCGGCGTGCCAGATGGTCCAGCGACAGCGCCCGGCGCACGATGAAGAACTGTGGTGTGCCCTGGAGGACGGCGCGCCGGCCGTCCTCGAAAGCCTCCACGCCCACCAATGCCGTGAAAGGCTCCACCTGCTCGCCTGCCTGTTCGGAAGCTTCGAACACGATGCCGGCGTAGCTGGTCGATCGGGTGCGCAGGAACACGCCGTCGGCCTGCTGGCCGAGGGCGTAGGCGGCCAATGTGCGCGGCTCCTTGCCGCCACGCCGACTCTGCGTGGATTCGTCCTGGCCGATGTTGAACTGCACCACATGCTGGTGCGCTGCCGTCAGCACGGTCTGGATGGCGTCGAGCAGCGTGGACTTGCCCGAACCCGATTCACCCGTCAGCAACACGGCGTCGGCGAAGGGCCATTCACGGTCTTCCAGCGAACCCCAATGCCAGGTCAGCAGCTTGGCGATCTTCATGCGCCTTCCTCGGTGGCTGATTTAACGGCGGGCGCCGGGGGTGTCTGGCGGCCTACCATCCGCAAAGCCTCTTCCAGGGCCTCGTCGCTGACGAAGCTCATCACCGGCCGCAGCACGGCCAAGCCCATCTGCATGTCGCCGGCGTCGTCGCCCTCGACGAAATGCAGCACACGGTGCTTGCGCAGTTCGCGCAACAGAACCATGCGCTCGCTGGCCGCATTGGGTAGCTTGTGCTCCAACAGCGACACCACCGCTTGTGACAGCTCTTCCAGGCTGATGGCCAGGCGTTCGTCCACCAGTGAGCGACGTCCGGTGAGCGCCTCGGTGTAGAGAAAACGCAGGGCGATCACGGCAGCCACGAAATCACGCGATAGTCGGGCGCGCAGGCGGCGCACCCCGTCTTCCTCGTCGTCACCCCCGCCTTCGCCGGGTGGGTACAGCCGCAGCAGGCGGGCATCGCTGTCATGCACCAGCACGAAGCCGATGCAGGCAAACCATTCGCGCAGCAACTGCTCGCATTGGATGGCGTCGTCGTACAGTGCGGCCTCGGGGCGGGAATGCTCGCGCCACACCACACCGCTGGCCAGCAGCCGCCCGGCCAATTCGGCGAAGCGTGCGGGCTTGACGTTGGCGGCGCCTTCGGTCGCCAGCCTCTGTTCGATGTACTGAGCCAGGGATTGCAGCATCGTGTGTTCAGTGCCTCCTGCTGGATGTCGCGTCCGCTCCATCCATCGGTTCGACGCGCAACTCGTAGTCGTCGGCTTGGAAGTAGGTCGTTCTCACCTGTCCTGCCATCTTGCGAGTCTGTATCAGGCGACGCCCTTCGGCGGAACGCGCCGCGCCCACGGCATGCAGCACGCGCACTGCGTCCTCAGCAGTGTCCACTGGCAATGCCGCCAGCGTGATGGGGCCACCCTGTAGGTGGGGCAACAGTCCTTGCAGCACCTGCTGATCGCTGAAGGCGAAAGCCTCGGCTTCAGCCCGGCGCAGCAGCGCATTCAGGCGGCTGGTTTCGTCCACGACTAGCGGTGCCTGCGCTACAGCTTCAGATTCACGATCGCGCACCGTCCAACGCAGCACGCCACCGGGCAGGCGGATCTCGGCGGTGGCCAGGCGCCGGGCCAAAACGTCGAGCAGTCCTTCACGGGCGGGCTCTGGCTGTTCCTTCAACCAGGCCATGGTGCGGCCCAGCGGGGACTCGGCACCATAGTCCAGGGACAGCGCCTGTCGCAGCAGGCTGGTGAAGCGGCGCACGTAGTTGTTCATCTCCGAGCGCAGCATGGGCAGCTTCAGACCGCAGGCAGCATCGACCATGCTCTCGATGCGGTCAGCGAGCCACAGCATCGGGCTGCGGCCTTGCGCCGTCTGTTCTAGCCAGGGGGCGCGTTGCAGCAGGTGGGCATCTACCCCGGCGCGTTGCTCGCCGTCGAGTGCGCGCACATCCTCCAGTGCTTCGTTGATCTGGCCGCGATGGCGCTCGGCCGAGTCGGCCACCAGGCGCACGGCATACTCGCGCGCGAAGCGCTTCTCAATGAAATCATTGAACTCGTTCCAGGCGACCTTCTGCGCCAGCGCCTCGCGCGTCAGGCTCTGGATCAAGTGGCGGAAGTATTCGATGTCGTCCTGCAGGTCCTGCACCACGCGGCTGGCGAACTCGTGGGCGTCCAGCAGCTCGTCGGCATCTCGGGTGGCGATGAAGGCCGCCAGGGCCTTGCGGGCCGAGCGCATGTTGCGCTGGCGGGTCTTGGCGCGCGAGTCGTCGAGGTTGGCGAAGGTTTCGCTGAAGGCCTTGCCTGCGCGACTGAGCTTGAGGGTGGGCCGCAGGTCAATGGGGTCGCGGTAGTCCTCCAGCCAGCCATGCTCCTTGAGCTTGCGCAGCAGGTCGCTGGCGTAGGTACGCTCTTCCTCGGCGCGCACAGTCTGCCCGGCCTCAAAGGCCAGACCCCGCAGCGCGGGGTCGGCCAGCGCATGCTGGATCACCTCCAGCACCAGTTCGCGGGTCAGCACCTCTGCATAGTCGGCGTTGGCTCCGTGCACGCGCTCGTGCAGGGCACGCAGTACAGCGGCGCACAACTCTCGGTTGTCATGCGTGAGGGGGCGGAAAAAGTGCTCGCGGGGCGGGGCAAAGAACATCATGTTGCCGAATTTATGTCCTGCAGATCTTGAAGAAACTCTGACCCTGGTTCGACGCTGGTGACCAACAGCCAATCGCGGGCACGTGTGCATGCCACATAGAGCAGGTGTCGCTCCGTGTTGTAGACCTCCTCAAGATCCGCCTTGTCCGCGACGGATTCGATGCGTTCTTGCAGTGGCAACACTTCATCGTCACAGGCCATCACTGCGACAGCCCTGAACTCCAGCCCCTTTGCCAAATGCATGGTGGCGATGTTCAGCGCGTCCGGGGCCGTTCCAGGCATTGCCGTGAGCGCGGCCAGGCGGCCATCCAGCACGGTATACGCAATGCCCGCAAGATCGGCAGCGGCACGTGCGCGATCCAGCTGTGCATCAGCGCGCACAAAGACCGCCATATCGCGCACGGGCAAGCCTTCCGCGATGCGGGCGCGCAGCCAGTCCGCCACTGCGTGAACTTCCTGATCTTCATTCTTGAAGAGGCGGATGATGGGGGTAGGGCCGTTGAATACGGAGACGGTGCCCGTGCGCTCTTCGGAGTTGCCGTCTACATCCGAGACCTCCGGGCCCAGTAGCCGATCTGCCTGGATGCGGATCTGGTGCGACGTGCGGTAGTTGATGTGCAAGGTCCGTGAGCGCCCTCGGACGTCCACGCCCAACGATTTCCAGGAGAACGGCTGCTGGAAGATGCGCTGCCCCAGATCGCCTGCGAAGAACAGTCCGTTGGGGGCGCCACCGGCTAGCGCCGACAGGAAGCGAAGTTGTGCGACGCTGAGATCCTGGGCTTCGTCAACCACCACGTGATCGAAGGCAGGGGCCTGGCCTGCAGCCACGCGCCGAGCCTGTGCCGATGCGAGCTGCGTGAACAATCCAGCCCAGGTTCGCAATCCTCGGCCCGCAAGTTTGCGCTGCATGTGCTCGAATACCTGCCACAGCGCTGCACGCTGCGACTCGGACAGCCGTGTCTTGCGTCCCAGACGTTTGATATCCCGATAAGACTCCCAGCGGTCGATCTGCCAGGCATCGACCATCTCTTCCCATTCGCTGAAGAGGAAAGAGGGGCTGAATTTCATGCCGTTCAACTTGGCTGCGCACTCGCCCCACGCCGACTGCATGAGTTCACGCAACACATCTTCCGAGGCGACGCGCACCGGGCCCACCTGAGCCTGGTACAGGCGCTGACTGATCGCATTCAGCGACAACACCTCCAAGCGTTCTGCCAATCGAGGCTGGTTGCTGATCAGCCGCCGCAGTTTGTCATGCAGCGCATGCGCCAGCGTGTCAGAAAAGGTGGTCAAGAGTACGCGGTTGTCTGGCTGGCTGCGCGCAAGGAACACTGCACGATGCAGCGCCACGATGGTCTTTCCGGTGCCGGCCGAGCCAGCGATGCGCGCAGGGCCGCTGTAGCTGCGCTCGACCCATTGGCGCTGGGCGGGATGCAGAAAGATCGTCCATTTGTCCCAGGGGAAGTCGAGAGCTCGCCCCAACTCCTCCACATCGTGCATCACCCGGAAGCGGCGCTGCGCATCGGGGTGATCGAAAGGACTGGTGCCCGCGACGGCAGCCATGGCGAATGCAGGTCGCCCGCCTGTCGCCAGTTCAAGCAGCGCTTCTGCTGCTTCGGCTGGGAGATGATCCGCCAATGACAGCAGTTCATCGTCATCGGTGACTGAGCGCACGTCAGCCAGCCAGTCGGCCGGAACGCCATAGGCCAGCAACTCATTGTCTGGCCGGTCCGAAAACAAAGCTCGCTTGGGTGAAGGCATCGCCCCAGCAGACGCAGGCGGTGAGGGGGCAACGATCTCCTCGACCCGTTCCCGTATTTCAACCCACTGAGCGGCACCCGTGGTGGGATGCACTTCCAGCTTGCGGCGCTCGGCCCAACGATAGGCCTGATCGTGGTGCGCCACGTAGCACAGCAGAAAGCTGGCTTCCGTGCGATGAATGATCAATCGCAGATCGCGGTTCACTCGCACCGACCAGAAGTGCTTGTCTTTCGACTGCTCGATGCGGTGCAGTTGCATCCCCGGATTCACCGGATTCATCTGGAGATCGAAGGCCGTGGTCTTGACGAGCTTCTGTTCCTCGCCGGTCAAACGCGCGAGGCTGTCGGTGAAGGTGTCGGCGATGCGGAATTCCATGCGATAGCCCGTTGTTTCTTATCACTCGATGCGCACCATTGCGAAACTGGCAAGTACGGGCCGCGCTACACGCCGTTCTTCCTAGTCTGACTGCGCAAGGACTCGACTGCTTTCTCCAGCGCAGCCGTGTCAGGGGCCTGTGATCCCCAGTCTTTCCAGAAATCGCGCGTTGCGCTGTCAGGGGCAACTGCCGGCAAATCCAACTTGATGCGCGAAGGCAAAAGCACTGCGTCACCTAGCATCAGAGCCTCACCTGTGTCCAGCAGCGGCAGGACGCTAGTGAGACCTGCCAACGAGTCGGGCATCAGGCGCTTAATAACCCCTTGGTCTGCATCGTTGGTCAGCCGCAATGACAGAAAGTTGTTGCACTGGCTCAATATGGTTCTACTGACATCGGACGGGCGCTGACTGACCACCAGCAGAGAGAACCCATACTTTCGCCCCTCTTTGGCGATGCGTTCGAACGCGCCGAGTGCCTGACGCTGGACGGCATCGGCATCATCACGAATTGGCAAATACAGATGTGCTTCGTCGCAAAGTAGGGTGACTGGTGTTCGTCGGTTCGCTGCCATCCAGAACTGCACGTCATAGAGCAGTCGAGCAAGGGTTCCGGTTACCACCGGCAATACGTCCGATGGAACCTCGGAGAAGTCAATGATCTTGATGCCCTTGCCGCCGTTTGAGCCGAGAAGCTTGGCAATCTGTTGGGCAAGCCAGTCGTAGGAACTTGCAGCGGCCGGCGGCTCGAACATGAATCCATATCGCCGGTCTTCGAGTTTTGCTTCCATCCGAGAGATGAAGCGTGTGAGCTTGTCTTCCCACTCTCCTTTGACGGGGCCTGTCTTCCCAACTCCCTTGGTCGTGTTATCGGTGACTAGCGCATCAAGCAGATCCTTGATGCGATATGGAATTGGGGAGTCCACGGTGAATGTCTTGGCCACATCGTGCTTCGCCTCGGACTCAAGCGTCCTCTGCTTGAGTGTCCTTACGTGAGACGTGAACCTTGATGCCTGATTGGGTGCATTCTGATCACTGCGGTCCAGGATCATCGACAACATCTCGTCCCGGTTGAGCAGCCAGTAAGGAAGAAAAAGCACTTCATCTGTCGGTGCAGCTAGGTCGCCAGGCCCTGCGATCCGAAGTCGCGTTGCGAAGCCTCCCTTTGCGGAATCAGCGAGCGGCGCGTATTCACCGTGCATGTCGAACACCAGGATGTTCGGGAACTTGAGTTGAGCCGCGCGTTCAAGAATCAGCGCTACGGTGTAGCTCTTGCCTGAGCCGGTACTTCCCAAGATTGCCGCATGCCTTTGAAAGAATTTGTCGCCACTGGCAATGGCTTCGGCGGTCCGGTCGGCAACAAAAACACCCAGTCTGAGCCGCTCATTGGGCGGGAAGTCGGCGCCGAGAATGCCCATGAACCGCTGAAGGTTGCCACCCTCAACCACGTAACACTCTCGGTCAATCTGCGGAAAGCTATCAGCGCCCCGTTTGAAGGTGTTCTTCTTGGAGCCGTCGACTGTTCGAAATGTCCCGATTAGTGCTCCGCGGACCGTGTCAGTCGGAGCCACTGTTAACGGCAATTCGTCGCTGTCTGAAGAAATTTCCTCGGGCAGAGCATCGCCGAGTGTTCTGGTGACCCGCTCCGTGATCGCGATCAGGTATTCACGTTCTGTGCTGCCTTTGATGGCGATGAGATTGCCGATGCCGATGCGCGTCAGCAAGACCGAATTGGACACATCGACGGCCACCCGGCTCGTATCCACTGAAGAAACCCGGCCCAGAAGGTCTGCATCTGTGAACTGCAAAGCAGCAAGTGTGTCAGTCATGGTTCCAGAACCTCCGTTACGAATGAGCCTACGTCCCACATCCCGGTGCCCGGAAAGCAGAATTCTGTTCTTTCGATGATTACGCGCGTTCCAGGCAAATCGTCCGCGCCGCTATCTTCGAGTGCAATGACGTTCGGATGAGTGAGAGCAAGCTGCCGGGCCACTGTGGAGAGTGATCTCGTCAACATCAGAGTCGGCTTGCCGTTCCTGATCCGAGGTGACAAGTGCGTTTCGAGATGATCGTCATTGAAACCATAACCAAGCACCAGAAACCGGCTGGCGCGGTCGATGGCCTCGTTTGCTCTTGAACGGTGGTGGTCGAAGGGGCTTTCGTACCCGTTGCGAAACTTGTTGTGCCCCGGCGTGATGATCAATCGCATGGTGTCTGGCAGATCGCCGGCATAGAACACGGGGCTTCCAGCACGGACGTACCAATCCAGACTGCCATGTGGTTTGCAGATCAGCGCGCGCGGTCGGTATTGCAAGCTGGCAGCAGTTCGCCGAGGCTTCAGCACAACATCCCGACAAAAGCTCATCTTGCTCTCCCTCTCATTCAACTGACCGGCGAAACGTCCCACGAACATCGTGTCTGCGCCGATGCCTGCTTCCTCTACGGCTATTTCAATCAATCGGTCATAGTTGGTGGTGACGATGGTCATACCACTCGGCGGCTTGACCAGATGGGCCAACAGCCGTGTCAGCCGAAGGGTTCGCTTGCCTGAAAAGACTTCGGCGACCACAGCCCGTTCTCGATCAGAAATCAGCTGAGCGGTGGCTACGGAAATCGCAGCCTCAACAACCGGTGTTGGAGGTGCTGCCAGCAGCGCGCCTTCTAGCCCCTTTGCCGCGATCAATGCAGAGGCAGCAGTCCAGCACTCAGCGTCGGCGTCACTCAGTCCTTGGCCCACTCTTGCGAGCAGATGAGTTGCAAGCTCTCCCATGCCAGGGAGGCCTTCTGCGCATGACAGCCCCGACCCGACGATCGTGATGAGGCCATCACTTAGGTGTTCCTGGAGACGAGCCTTGAGGCTGTGCAGGTCCATGGGGAACCCTCTTACGCCCTGAACACCTTCATCACCTCATCCCCAAGGTGATTGATCACCTTGACGGCAATACGCCCCGACTTCGGCTTGTCAAAGGGACGTGAGGTATCGCTGTTGAGCGTCGCCCAGGCGTCAGCGTCAACTTCCGCCTTGAGCGTGGTCTTGAGGGATTTGTAGGGGTCGTTCGCGCCCAGGAAGTAGGCGTGGCGGACGAAGAAGCTTTCTTCGTTGTAGTCGGTGTCGATGAACCAGCAGGCGATGCCTTCGGCACCATCGCTGCGCACCTCACCGGTGTTGGGGTGGAACACGTCCACGCCATTGACCTTCACGCGCACCTGACCCTCGGTGCCATGAGGGCCGGCGTCGAGGATGTCGATGTCCGGCTCGCCGAAGATCACGAATAGGTTGCCCTTGCCGGTGTTCTTCAGGTCGTCGGCCATGTGCAGGTCGGCATTCATGCGGGCCTTGAGCACCGGGATGCGGCCGAGCTTGTCGAATTCGCTGGAATGCGCGTCGTAGTTGAAGGCGCAGGCGATCAGTACATCGAAACCTGCGTCGCCGGCCTCGCGCGCGGCAGCCACCAGGTCGGGCCGGGCCACGGTGCCGAACTCGGGGCCGATGAAGATGGCGGCGCGTTTCTCAGTCTCGCCCTCGGCGTAGCGGCCTTCGGCGCAGACCAGTTCGCCCGGCCAGGGCGTGAGCGAGGTGAAGCTGATCCTGTCCTGCTTGTGCGCCTGCTGCACGCCGGCGGTCTTGAGATTCTCCAGGATGATCTGGACGAAGTTGCGCTCGGCGTTGTATTCGGCCTGTCGCTCGGCCACATGCGGGTTGGCCGGGTCGATCAGTTCGTCATCGGCGCCCACGGCCAGCACGCGGTGGGGCGAGAGGCTTTCCACGGTGAACGGGCCGGCCACGCGTACCTTGGTCTTGTCGGGGTAGGGTTTGTCGTAGAGGTATTCGAACTCGGCCTTGGCGGCGATGGAGGCGTCGATCTCCTTCTGCCGCGCGATGCGCTGCTGCCACCATTGGGCGTGCAGGCGCTGGGTTTCCTGGGGCCACTTGGCGTCGGCTTCGCGTGGAATCTCCCATTCCTGCCAGGCCTTGCCGAGCGCGGTGTTCAGCGATGCGCGTAAGGGTTCCAGCGCCTGCTGGTGCTGCTCCCAGATCACGTCGATCTCGACGTTGTTGGCGATGGACTTGAGCGTGATGTGCGGCACGCGCTCGTAGACGAAACCATGGCGCACGTCGTCATGTACCGGCGCGGTAGAGGGCGCGCTGCGCGTGACCTCGGCTTCCTTCAACTGGCCTTCACGGCTGTCGGCCAGCAGGTAGTAGGGATAGCGCGCGCCCATGATGCGGGCGCGGGCCAGGGCGAGTGCGACGCGCGAAGTATCGATGGTGATCCAGCGGCGGCCCCATTGTTCTGCTGCGTAGGCGGTGGTACCAGAACCGCAGGTGGGGTCGAGGACGAGATCCCCGGGATCGGTGGTCATTAGGATGCAGCGCTCTATTACCTTCGGATTTGTTTGAACGACATATAACTTGTCTGATGCAAAACCCGCCGTCACTGTGTCATCCCAAGAGTTGTTCATGGGGTAAACGGGAAAATCCAGGATGTAGCGGACATAGCTTAGGGTTTTTCCAGCTAATCCAACCCGCTTCGCTTTCTTTAAGCGATCCATGCCTGTTGTGGTTGTTTTCCAGCCGCTTTTTCCAACTGAAATATTTTTCCCATCCAGTTCCACATTAAAGAACTGTGGGCCACCTGAACTTTGGCTGGTCAGGTTATCCCAGCGAAACAGGCGTGAACCGTCAGGTGCTGTTTCTCTATCAGCATCTGTGGCAGGACGACGCTCTTTCGCGTCGAAGAAATCCAGCTTGTTATAGGCCGTAGCCCCTCCAGATAGATCGCCTTTGACTCGATATGGCTGCCGATACTTGATTGTCGCGCCGTTCTTTGCATACCAAAGAATAAAGTTATTGACCGAAGCCAGAGTTTCAGTTCCCCCTGTTGGAGATCCTGCACCTCCAGTGGTCTTAAAGTTGATTTGACTAACGAAATTCGCATCGCCAAACACTTCATCGAGAACGGTACGCACTCGATGAACGTTTTCTTCGCCAATCTGCACAAAGATCGACCCCGACTCGGTCAACAGATCCCGCGCGACCGTCAGCCGGTCGCGCAGATAGGTCAGGTACGAATGAATGCCGTCGCGCCAGGTATCTCGGAATGCCTTCACCTGCTCCGGCTCGCGCGTGATGTGCTGAGCGTTGCCGTCCTTCACGTCGCGGCTGGTGGTGCTCCACTGGAAATTGCTGTTGAATTTGATGCCGTAGGGTGGGTCGAAGTAGATGCACTGCAACTTGCCGCGGAGGCCCTCGCGCTCGGCCAGTGACGCCATCACCTGCAGGCTGTCGCCCAAGATCATGCGATTGGCCCAGTGGCCGTCGTGCTGGTAGAACTCGGTGCGCGCGCTCTCGCTGGGCAGGCCGTTGAAGTCGGCGAACAAGTCCACTTGGTCTGTGAATTGGCCGTTATCGCGTTCCTTGGCTTCTCGCTGGCGCTCGGTCTCCCTGCGCAGGTCGTCGATCAGCACCTTGGGGTGCACTTTCTCCTGGATGTAGAGCGGCGGGGCATTGACGACGAGGTCGCTCCAGTCCTGCTGGTCCTTGCCGCGCCACAGCAGTTGGGGGTCCAGGTCGCGGTTCAGGCGCTGCTGGAATGCGTCCGACGATTTGCCCGAGTCATGCAGGGCCGCGAGGTCGCTGAGCCATTGCGTGTTGGCGCGCGGGTAGGCCACGGGCCTGGAGCTTTGCTCGTCCTTGGCCATGACCGACTGGTACTCGGCCGTGGGGATGTTCTTGCGCGTAGCACTCTCGTGTTTGAGGGTATCGATGACGAGAGGAGTTTTGTTCTTTTGTGTGGCCATGGTCAGTGCTCTTGAAGTTGTGCGGCAGCGGCAGCCACAGGGGCTGCATCGCCGGCGGGCCGGGCGGGTCGCTTGAGGCCGGACTGCAGGCCGTCGATGTGCTCGAACAGATCGGGGTTGACCTGTTGCCACAAGGGATCGAGGATGAACTCGATACCTTCGCGCCGGGCCAGTTTGGCGGCGGGTACGAAATCGCTGTCCCCTGCGACTAGTACGATAGTGTCCACCTGCTTCTTGAGCGTGAGGCTGGAAATGTCGATGCCGATGCGCATGTCCACACCCTTTTGCCGCAGGCCCAGGCTGACGCTGCCGCCATCAAGTGAACGCCACAGGTCGCGCATGGCGGTCAGGTCGCGGGCCTCTTCGGGTGAGAGGTTCAATGTGGCAGGGCCTGGTGCCGCTGCAGGATCGCCTAGGCGATCGAGCGCACCGATTGCATGGCGCGTGCGAAGCAGCTTTTTGGTGAGCGTCGGTGAGATGGTCCAGTCGTGGTCGCGTGTCACCTTGCCCAGGCGCAGGGCCAGCTTGCGTTCTTTGCGCAGTAGATCGAACAATGCCAGCCGGTCGCGCGCCACGTCGGACTTGCCGAAGTCGATGGGGCGGTTGTCGATGGGGTGGTGCGCCTTGCCGTCATAAGGCAGGGCGTCGTAGAAGAAGATGCGATAGGCATGCTGCTGCCAACGTGTGTCCGCAGAGCCGGTCAGCGTCTTGATGTGGTTGCGGCACATGTGCCGGATACAGGCCACGATCTTGCCCGGGCTGTCGCAGCGGTTGGGTGTCACCAGCCGCGGCAGGCGCTTGAGGAAGAAGCCGCCGTCGATCAGGATGGCGATGCGGCCGGCGGTCATGCGCAACCCCTGCATGCCGCAGAAATGAGAAAGCCCCAGGGGTTCGGCACACTCTCAGGATGATCGAGAGGGCTTACTGCCAAGGGGCGGATAGCGGTATTGTACACGCGTGAGCGTGTAGAGGCATTTCCCACACTTGCCCTGAAAAAGCTGTCTTTCATGAAGCATCTCCCTGGATCTGGGCGAGCATGGCGTTGAATGCCTCTTGCACTTTCTCGGCGAAGTCGTCCTGCATCTGCCACACGTCCACGAACTCGGCAAAGGCCCAGCGGCCATGGGTGCCTAGCCGGTTCACGCCGGGCACCCAGTGGGTGAGCATGGTTTCCTTCTTGATCTTGGCGTCTTCACCGCGATAGCCCTTGATCTCGACCACGAGGTTCAGCAGATCGTCTTCGCCATGTCCGTCATCCACGCGGACGATGAAGTCGGGGCGGTAGCGGTGCGGCTGGCCATCCTTGCGGTAGGGCACTTCCAGACCCAGGTTGTGGTTCTTTATGTAAGCGCGTACGCGCGGGTGCGACTCGGCTACGCGGCAGAACTCGGCCTCCCAGTCGCTGTCGAGAATGACCCAGTTGACATGGCAACGCGGGCCACCGTGCGCCAGGCCACTGGTGTCCCAGCGGTCCGTCTTGGACGTGTTGAAGCTCACATGCCGGGTACTGCCCACCGGGTTGTACGGATCAAGCACAGCCTGAATGGGGCGCTGACCGAGAAAGGCACGGGTGATACCGGCGTTGATGCGTTCGCAGGCATCATCGGCCAGGGTCTTGTATTTAAGCTGGGCGGGATAGGTGCCGCCCTTGCAGTCGAGGTAGCTCTCTAGCCACTGGCGGGCGATGCGCTTGAGCTGGCCGAACAGGTGCAGTTGGGGCTGTCCGTCGGCATCGCGGAAGCGGGTCAGCAGCAGATGGGAGGTCAGCTCGTACACCACCTGCGAGGGACGAACGTCGCCCGTGTGGACGAGGTTCAGGTCCACCTGCGCGCCGATGATGCCGGA
>Ga0222427_100858_pt1 | contig 24216 bp, 23 predicted proteins | sample 2B20Ametagenome_FD_182890 | JGI IMG/M metagenome (GOLD analysis project Ga0222427, IMG submission 182890) | Enriched microbial communities from leaf-cutter ant dump, University of Wisconsin, Madison, United States - 2B20A (version 2) | ecosystem: Environmental > Terrestrial > Nest > Insects nest...
TCATCAACGAGATCCTCGACTTCTCGAAGATCGAGGCCGGCAAGCTGGTGCTGGAGAGCATTCCGTTCAACCTGCGCGACCTGATCCAGGACACCCTGACCATCCTCGCCCCGGCCGCCCACGCCAAGCAGCTCGAACTGGTCAGCCTGGTCTACCGCGATACCCCGCTGTCGCTGATCGGCGACCCGCTGCGGCTGAAGCAGATCCTCACCAACCTGGTCAGCAACGCGATCAAGTTCACCCGCGAGGGCACCATCGTCGCCCGCGCCATGCTCGAGGACGAGCGCGAGGACTCGGTGCAGTTGCGCATCTGCATCCAGGACACCGGGATCGGCCTCTCGGCCCAGGATGTGCGGGCGCTGTTCCAGGCCTTCAGCCAGGCCGACAACTCGCTGTCGCGCCAACCCGGCGGCACCGGCCTGGGCCTGGTGATCTCCAAGCGCCTGATCGAGCAGATGGGCGGCGAGATCGGCGTCGACAGCACGCCGGGAGAAGGCTCGCAGTTCTGGATCAGCCTGAGCCTGCCGCGCGCCCGCGATACCACCGAGGACCAGCCGCTGCCGGCCCTGCACCAGCGGCGCACGGCGATCACCGACAACCACGACCTGGCGCGCCAGGCGCTGGAGCATCAACTGGAAGACTGCGGCCTGGCGGTCAGCACCTTCAATTCGCCGGAGCAACTGCTGGTCGCGGTCGAGGCCGCCCATCTGGCCGGACAGCCCTTCGAGCTGGCGGTGCTCGGGGTCAACCTGCACGACACCGCGCCGGAGCGCCTGGGCCAGTTGATCCAGCGCCTGGAGCAGTTCGCCTGCAAGGCCCTGGTGCTGTGCCCGACCACCGAGCAAACCCTGTACCACCCGTTCCTGCCCAATGCCCACGGCCAGCTCTACGCCAAGCCGGCGTGCACGCGCAAACTGCGCCGCGCCCTGCTCGAACTGGTCCAGCCGCGGCGCAGCCAGGGCGAGTTGAAGACCGTGCCCGGCCAGCGGCTGCCCAAGGTGCTGTGCGTCGACGACAACCCGGCCAACCTGCTGCTGGTGCAGACCCTGCTGGAAGACCTCGGTGCCGAGGTGCTGGCGGTGGACAGCGGCAAGGCCGCGCTCAAGGCGGTGCAGCAGGACAGCTTCGACCTGGTGCTGATGGACGTGCAGATGCCGGGCATGGACGGTCGCGAATGCACCGAGCAGATCCGTCGCTGGGAAGCCGGCCATGGCGGCCAGGCGCTGCCCATCGTGGCCCTCACCGCCCATGCCATGGCCAACGAAAAACGCGCCCTGCTGCACAGCGGCATGGACGACTACCTGACCAAGCCGATCAGCGACCGGCAACTGGCCCAGGTGGTGCAGAAATGGACCGGCATGGCCGTGAACGTGGCGCGAGACGAGCGCAGCAGCGGCAACCACTACGGCAGTAGCGAACTCAAGGTGCTCGACCCGGAGGAAGGCCTGCGCCTGGCCGCCGGCAAGCCGGACCTGGCCGCGGACATGCTGGCGATGCTGCTGGCCTCGCTGGAGTCCGACCGCCATGCGATCCGCGCCGCCCGCGATACCGGCGACCGCGCCGCGACCATCGAGCGCGTACACCGGCTCAATGGCGCCACCCGCTACTGCGGCGTGCCGCAATTGCGCGCCGCCTGCCAGCGCAGCGAAACCCTGCTCAAGCAGGACGATCCGCAGGCGCAGCAGTCCCTCGACGACCTGGAGCGGGCCATCGACCGCCTGACCCACGCCGCGCGCCAGAGCGCCTGACCTGAAGCAAGGCGCGCATACGGCACTTGGCTACACTGGCCACTCGGCCATCAGGGAGCATGTGCGATGCGCGTCTTGTTTTTCAGCAGCCAGTCCTATGACCAGGACAGTTTCACCGCCGCCCCGGCAGTCGCCGGGCTGGAGCTGCACTTCCAGCCCGCCCGCCTGACCGAGGACACCGCCACCCTCGCCGCCGGCCATGAAGTGGTCTGCGCCTTCATCAACGATGACCTTTCGGCACCGGTGCTGGAGCGCCTGGCCGCCGCCGGCACACGCCTGATCGCCCTGCGCTCGGCCGGCTACAACCATGTCGACCTGGCCGCTGCCCGGCGCCTGGGCCTGACCGTGACCCGGGTCCCGGCCTATTCGCCGCATGCGGTGGCGGAGCATGCGGTGGCACTGATCCTGGCCCTCAACCGGCGCCTGCACCGCGCCTACAACCGCACCCGCGAAGGGGATTTCAGCCTGCATGGCCTGACCGGCTTCGACCTGCATGGCAAGACCGTCGGCGTGGTCGGCACCGGGCAGATCGGCCTGGCCTTCGCCCGCATCATGGCCGGCTTCGGCTGCCAGTTGCTGGCCTACGATCCGTACCCCAATCCGCAGGTCGAAGCCCTGGGCGCGCGCTACCTGCCGCTGGAGCAACTGCTGCGCCAGTCCAACATCATCAGCCTGCACTGCCCGCTGACTCCGCAGACCAAGCACCTGATCAACATCCAGAGCCTTGGCAACCTGCTGCCCGGCGCCATGCTGATCAACACCGGACGCGGCGCGCTGGTGGACACCCCGGCACTGATCGAGGCCCTGAAAAGCGGCCACCTGGGTTATCTGGGGCTGGACGTGTACGAGGAAGAAGCGCAGATCTTCTTCGAGGACCGCTCCGACCAGCCGTTGCAGGATGACGTGCTGGCGCGGCTGCTGACCTTCCCCAATGTCATCGTCACCGCCCACCAGGCCTTCCTGACCCGCGAGGCACTGGCAGCCATTGCCGCGACCACCCTGGACAACATCGCCCGATGGATGGTCGGCGAGCCGCAGAATCTGGTGGAGGGATGAGGTAGGATACGCGGCAAATTTGGAGGCCCCATGGTCGAACACGATTTCCGCTACACCCTCTTCAACCCGCAACACACCCTGATCGAATGCCGCGCGCTGGTGCCTGGCCGTTACCAGGTCACCGGCAACGGCGGCTCGATCCAGAAAGGCGACGTCCTGCTGGTCACCCTCAAGGGCAGCAAGGACTTGTCCATGCGCCTGACCGTCGACAGCGTCCGCCACCTGATCAACCCGCGCGGCCAGTGGGTCGCGGTGGCCACCGGTCCGGTCTTCGGCGAATTGGCCATCCACCAGTGGCAGGTCCAGTGCAATGGCTGCGAGGCGGTCCTCGACTTCGAATTCGCGGTGGATGCCAAGCTCGGCAAGAAAGCCCAGCAACCGGCCGCCGTGGCGCGTATCGCCGAGCTGGGCTGGGCGACCAAGGGCGACAAGCACCTGTGCCCGAAATGCCGGGAGCAGGCGCAGTGAACAAGCTGTTATTGAGCGGCGCGGTGGTCGCGGCCCTGGCGGGCTGCGCGGCCGAGCCGGTGAAGCTGCAGAAGGAACGCAGCTATGTGCTGGAGTGGATCGGCGAACGCCCGCTGATGGACTACAGCCACCTGACCCTGACCCTCGCCGACGACGGCCGCGCCTATGGCAACGCCGGCTGCAACCACTGGTTCGCCCAGTACAGCCTGGCGGGCGACCAGCTCAGCTTCGGCACCATCGGCAGCACCCGCAAGCTGTGCGCGCCGGCGGTGATGGAGCAGGAAAAACGCTTCTTGCAGGCGCTGACCAAGGTGGAGCGCTGGGATGTCTCGCCGATCGAGCAGATCCGCTTCTGGCCGGCCGAGGGCAAGCCGCTGCGCTTCTGGCCTGAGGAAGGCTGATATCTGAAGGCTTGCGAAAAACCTGTGGGAGCTGGCTTGCCAGCGATTGCAATAGTGAATTCACTACTGTCATCGCTGGCAAGCCAGCTCCCACAAGGTCCGCGTCGAGTCAGGCGCCTTTGAGGGCCTTGATCTTCTCCACCAGCCCCGCCTCGGTCTGCTCGCCCATCAACTGCTCACGCACCTTGCCCTTGTCGTCGATGATGTAGGTCACCGGCAAGCCTTCGGCCCGCGGCAGGTCATAGCGCTCGGCCGGGTCCTGGGCCAGCACGGTGAAGCCGATGCCCATGGTTTCCACCGATTTCTTCAGTTCCTCGCCCTGCAAGCCGTCGAAGTTCACTCCGACCACGGTCACGCCCTGGCCCTGCCACTCCTTGGCAAAGTGATTCAGCTCGGGAATCTCCACCCGGCACGGGCCGCACCATTCGGCCCAGTAGTTGAGGACGATCCAGCGTCCGTCGAGTTGCTCGGCTTTCACCGTGTTGCCGTTCTGGTCGAGGCCGTAGTCCGCACCGCAACCACCGAGCATCAGGCTCATGCTGATGGCCAGGGCTGCTGCCAAACGCCTTGTCATGGGTCAATCCTTCTTCAAGATTCAGGCAATATGCCGGTTTGCTGCGGTTAGAATACCCGCCACTCACAGCCGTATGCGACCCTGACATGACCGACCTGACGCTCTACCACAACCCGCGCTGCTCCAAATCCCGTGGCGCGCTGGAACTGCTCGAAGCCCGCGGCCTCGCCCCCGAGGTGGTGCGCTACCTGGAAACCCCGCCGGACGCGGCGACCCTCAAGGCCCTGCTCGGCAAGCTGGGCATCGGCGCCCGCCAGTTGCTGCGCACGGGCGAGGACGAATACAAGAGCCTCGACCTGGCCAACCCGGCCCTGAGCGACGATCAGTTGATCGCCGCCATGACCGAGCATCCCAAGCTGATCGAACGGCCGATCCTGGTGGCCGGCGACAAGGCGGTCATCGGTCGTCCGCCGGAAAAAGTGCTGGAGATCCTGCCGTGAGCCAGCCGTACATCCTGATCCTCTATTACAGCCGCCACGGCTCCACCAGCGAGATGGCCCGGCAGATCGCCCGTGGCGTCGAACTGGCCGGCCTGGAAGCACGCCTGCGCACGGTGCCGGCGATCTCCACCGAATGCGAAGCGGTGGCCCCGTCGATCCCCGAGACCGGCGCCCTCTACGCCACCCTCGACGACCTGCGCAACTGCGCCGGCCTGGCCCTGGGCAGCCCGACCCGCTTCGGCAACATGGCGGCGCCGCTCAAGTACTTCATCGATGGCACCAGCAGCCTGTGGCTGAGCGGCGGCCTGGTGGGCAAGCCAGCTGCGGTGTTCACCTCCACCGCCAGCCTGCACGGCGGCCAGGAATCGACCCTGCTGTCGATGCTGCTGCCGCTGATGCACCACGGCATGCTGATCATGGGCCTGCCCTACAGTGAATCGGCGCTGATCGAGACCCGTGGCGGCGGTACGCCCTATGGCGCCAGCCACCATGCCGGGGCCGATGGCAAGCGCGACCTGGACGCCGACGAGATCGCCCTGTGCCGGGCCCTCGGCCAGCGCCTGGCGAGCACCGCGAAATTGCTGGAGAACGGGCGTGGCTAAAAAGCCGAAGATTCTTCCGCCCGCCGAATGGCTGGAGCCGCGGGTGCGCCTGACCCGTGCCCTGAGCATGCTGGCGTTTGTCAGCCTGGTACTGCTGGTGGTGGTGAAGACGTTGTTCTTCACCGACCTGCACGGCGCGCGCAGCTGGGTGATCCTCGGCGTGCAGTTGCTGCCGCTGGCGCTGGTGGCGCCGGGGATGATTGGCGGCAGCGCCCGCGCCCATGCCTGGATGTGCTTCGTGCTCAACCTGTACTTCATCATGGGGGTGGAAGCGGCATTCGACCCGGCGCGGGCACTGTTCGGCTGGCTGGAGGTGGTGATCAGCGTGACGTTGTTCGTCAGTGCCTTGCTGTATATCCGCTGGCGGTTTCAGTTTGATCGGCGGATGGCAGGGGAAGGATCTGTTTGATTTAAGGGCCTCATCGCCGGCAATCGGATCGCCGCCCGGCCGGCTCCCACAAGGTTTAGTGTTGTACACGGAACCTGTGGGAGCTGGCGTTGCCAGCGATGAGGCCCTAAAGAACACCATCAATGATTGACGGTATGCGCCAGCATCACCGACAACTGGCACAGCGGCCGCCCGCTTTCGGCGTGCCACTGGTTGAAGGCTTCCTGCACCAGCGCCAGGTCGCGCTGGCTGGTGGGCTGCTTGTCGACCACGCCCTGGGCGATCAAGGCCGCCGACATGTCATCGGTGGGAATGAAGGTATCCTTGCCGACCATGCGCAGGAACCGCGGCGCCGACAGCCCGCCCAACTGGTTGCCGTGCTTGGCCAGGTACTTCCACAGGCCGACGATATCGGTCACCGGCCAGTCGGCGATCAGCGCGCCGAAACTACCCTTCTCCTTTTGCACGTCGAGCACCATCTGCGCGTTGCGCGGCACGCTCTTGAGCTTGCCCAGGTGACGGATCAGGCGGGTGTCCTGCATCAGCCGCTCCAGGTGCTCGGCGCCCATCAGCACCACCTTCTCCGGGTCGAAGCCGAAGAACACTTGCTCGAACGCCGGCCACTTGGCGTCCACCAGGCTGTGCTTGAGCCCGGCGCGGAACACACGCAGGGCCAGGGTCGAGAGGTAGCGGTCGTCGCTGATCGCGCGCAACTGCTCCGGGGTTTTCGGCTGGGGCAGGTAAGCCTCCAGCGCGGCCGCGGAGCCGAAGCGGTTAAGGCAGTACTCATGCAGCCACTGGTAGTCGCGCATGGGTCAGATGTTCAGCACGTCGAGGAAACGCGCCGGCGCGTTCTCGTCGATGCGCAGGCTGGTGAAGTCGAACAGGTTGCGGTCGGCCAGTTGCGACGGCACCACGTTCTGCAGGGCGCGGAAGATGCTGTCGGTACGGCCCGGGGTCTTGCGTTCCCACTCCACCAGCATGTCCTTGACCACCTGGCGTTGCAGGTTTTCCTGGGAGCCGCAGAGGTTGCACGGAATGATCGGGAATTCGCGCATGTCCGAGTAGGCCTGGATGTCCTTCTCCGAGCAGTAGGCCAGCGGGCGGATCACCACGTTGCGGCCGTCGTCGGCACGCAGCTTCGGCGGCATGGCCTTCATGGTGCCGTTGAAGAACATGTTGAGGAAGAAGGTCTCGACGATGTCGTCGCGGTGGTGACCGAGGGCCATCTTGGTCGCGCCGATCTCGTCGGCGAAGGTGTACAGGGTGCCGCGGCGCAGGCGCGAGCACAGCGAGCAGGTGGTCTTGCCTTCCGGGATCAGTTCCTTGACCACCGAGTAGGTGTCCTTCTCGACGATGTGGTACTCGATGCCCAGGGTCGCCAGGTAGGCCGGCAGCACGTCCTCGGGGAAGCCGGGCTGCTTCTGGTCCATGTTCACCGCGACGATCTCGAACTTGATCGGCGCCACTTTCTGCAGGTGCAGCAGAACGTCGAGCATGGTGTAGCTGTCCTTGCCGCCGGACAGGCAGACCATGACCTTGTCGCCATCCTCGATCATGTTGTAGTCGGTGATGGCTTCGCCGGCGAGACGGCGCAGGCGTTTTTGCAACTTGTTCTGATTGACCGAAAGGGTGCCCATGGCGCTTGAATCCGCGAGGTGTGACAAAAGGCGCGTATTTTACGCACAAACCGCCGCGCGACACAGACCCATCCGATAAAGACTGCAAGGAAATCAAGCCCTGCCCTGACAGCGCGATTTGCTCTAAAAAAGCGGATTTGTGCGGCGAACGCCTTCCTATACTGCGACATAAGACCGCAGCAATAGCGGCCTGTCCTGTCCGGCCCGTGCCTTGTGGGCTAGCAAGCGCTCCAACGGGGGGCGATTGGAAACGACGTAGGAGTGATTGGCATGATCCATCACGTTGTAGGGCTGTTCACCCATCCCGACCAGGAATGGCGGGAAATCCGTGGCGAAGAAGAAACCATCAGCCACATGTACCTCACCCATACCCTGATCCTCGCGGCGATCCCCGCAGTTTCGGCCTTTATCGGCACCACCCAGGTCGGCTGGGTCATCGGCGAGCGCGCCCCGGTCATGCTGACCATGGAAAGCGCCCTGTGGATGACCATCATGTCGTACCTGGCCATGCTTGCCGGCGTCGCGGTGATGGGCGCCTTCATCCACTGGATGGCGCGCACCTACGATGCCAATCCGAGCCTGGCGCAATGCATCGCGTTCGCCACTTACACCGCTACCCCGCTGTTCATCGGCGGCCTGGCGGCGCTGTACCCGCACCTGTGGCTGGGCATGATCGTCGGCACGGCGGCCATCTGCTACACGGTGTACCTGCTGTATGTCGGGCTGCCGACCTTCATGAACATCCCTTCCGACGAAGGCTTCCTGTTCTCCAGCTCGGTGCTGGCGGTGGGCCTGGTGGTGCTGGTCGCCATCATGGCCTTTACCGTGATCACCTGGGGACTGGGCGTGGGGCCCGTCTACACCAACTAGAAAAGATGCCAGCAACCTAGGGGCAACACCTCGGGCCGCCGCAAGGCGGCCCGACTCTGTCCGCAGACCTCTCCATGTGCAGACCAATGGTCTCGGCAGCGCTTCGGTGATTGCGGCATAATCGGCCGCCTCAGGAGTACCGTCACGCATGCCAGAGCTGCTCAGAACCCGCGTCGAAGACTGCTACAAGCAAGCAGAAACCTTTTTCAAACGTCCCTTCCAGCGCCCCGAGGTCAGCTTCAAGTTGCGCGGGCAAAAAGCCGGTGTCGCCCACCTCCACGAAAACCTGCTGCGCTTCAACCTGCAGCTGTACCGGGAAAACAGCGAGGATTTCCTGCGCCAGACCGTGGCCCACGAAGTCGCCCACATGATCGCCCACCAACTGTTCGGCGACCGCATCCAGCCCCACGGCGAGGAATGGCAACTGATCATGCGCGGGGTCTATGAACTGCCGCCGAACCGTTGCCACAACTACGATGTGAAACGCCGTACCGTGACCCGCTACATCTATCGCTGCCCCTGCCCCGACAGCGACTTCCCGTTTTCCGCGCAACGCCACGGCCTGGTGCGCCAGGGCCGCCGCTATCTGTGCCGCAAGTGCCGGCAGACCCTGGTGTTCAGCGGCGAAACCCGTTTCGAATAACGCCATACGGCCTACGCATTAATCACGAATCGTGAATTTCACGATTCCATTCCACCAATTGATGCGCCATATGCATTGAATGATCCTTCCCGGCAGTCCGGCCCTCCACGCAAGGGCCGTGCACCGATGTCTTCGGACTCGCATAACAATTCAACCGCGAGCACTGCCATGAACAGCCCGAGAACCCTCTACGACAAGCACATCGACTCCCACAGCGTCTGCACCCTGGACGAACATGGGCATGTGCTGCTGTATATCGACCGCCAGGTCGCCAACGAATACACCAGCCCGCAGGCCTTCAGCGGCCTGCGCGAAGCCGGACGCAAGGTCTGGCGACCGGCGGCGACCTTGTGCGTGGTCGACCACGTCAACCCCACCGCGCCGCAGCGCATCGCCGCCATGCCGGATGCCGGCGGCGCCTTGCAGGTGTCGTATTTCGAGCAGAATTGCCGGGACTTCGGTATCGAGCTGTTCGACGTGCTGGACAAGCGCCAGGGCATCGAACACGTGGTCGCGCCGGAACAGGGCTTCATCCTGCCGGGCATGGTGGTCGCCGCCGGTGACAGCCACACCACCACCTACGGCGCGCTGGGCGCCTTCGGCTTCGGTATCGGCACCTCGGAGATCGAGCATCTGCTGGCGACCCAGACCCTGGTGTACAAACGCCTGAAGACCATGCACGTCAAGGTTTCCGGGCCCCTGGGCAGCGGCGTGACCTCGAAGGACATCATCATGGCGCTGATCCGCCGCATCGGTGCTTCCGGCGCCACCGGCTACGCCATCGAGTTCAGCGGCCCGACCATCACTGCGCTCAGCGTCGAGGCGCGCATGACCATCTGCAACATGGCGGTGGAAGCCGGCGCCCGGGGCGCCTTCATGGCTCCGGACGACAAGGTCTTCGCCTACCTCAAGGACAAGCCCCGGGCCCCGCGCGGCGAGCTGTGGGACCAGGCGGTGGCGCGCTGGCGCGAGCTGTACAGTGACCCCGGCGCGCGCTTCGACGCCGAGGTGGAACTGGACGCTGCGGCGCTGGAGCCCATGGTTACCTGGGGCACCAGCCCGGATCAGGCCGCACCGATCGGCGCCCAGGTGCCGGATCCGAGCCAGGAGCCCGACCTGATCCGCCGCCAGGACCTGCAACGGGCACTGCGCTACATGGGCCTGGAGCCGGGCACCCGGCTCAACGAAATCACCATCAGCCACGCCTTCATCGGCTCCTGCACCAACGCCCGCATCGAAGACCTGCGCGACGCCGCCCGGGTGGTGCGCGGACGCAAGGTGGCGGCCCATGTGCGGGCGATGATCGTCCCTGGCTCGACCCTGGTCCGCGACCAGGCCGAAGCCGAGGGGCTGGCCCAGGTGTTTCGCGAGGCAGGGTTCGAGTGGCGCCAGTCAGGCTGTTCGATGTGCCTGGCGATGAACGACGACGTGCTGAGCCCCGGCGACCGCTGCGCCTCCAGTACCAACCGCAACTTCGAAGGCCGCCAGGGCGCCGGTGCACGCACCCACCTGATGAGCCCGGCGATGGTCGCCGCCGCTGCGGTCAGCGGCTACCTGACCGACGTTCGCCACTTCGCCCTGGAGGCCTGACATGCAACCTTTCGATAGCGTCTGCGGCACTGCCGCGCCCCTGCTGGCCGCCAACGTCGATACCGACGTGATCATGCCCAAGCAGTTTCTCAAGGGCATCGACCGCGCCGGGCTGGATCGCGGGGTGTTCTTTGACTTGCGCTTTCTTGCCGATGGCCAGGCGAACCCGGAATTCGTGCTCAACCAGGGGCCGTGGCGCTGGAGCCGGTTCCTGGTGGTCGGGCCGAACTTCGGCTGCGGCTCCAGCCGCGAGCATGCGGTGTGGGGGCTCAAGCAGTTGGGGATTCGCGCGCTGATCGGCAGCAGTTTTGCCGGGATCTTCTTCGACAACTGCCAGCGCAACGGCGTGCTGCTGGTCCAGTTGCCCGAGGCCACCGTGCAGGAGATCGGCCGGCTGGTGGGCAATGCCGAGGATGCCGAGCTGTGCATCGACCTGCCGGCCCAGGAGATCCGCCTGCGCAACGGCCAGTGCATCCGGTTCGAGATCGATCCGCTGCGCAAGGAGGCCCTGGTGCTGGGGCTGGATGCGATCGGCAGCACCTTGCAACGTACGGCGCAGATCAGGGATTTCGAGGCGGGGCATTTGCTGCGTAATCCGTGGTTGGCCTGATCGTCCGGTATTGATCTTTCGGGCCTCATCGCTGGCAACGCCAGCTCCCACAGTGACCGAGTGCACCGCGAAACCTGTGGGAGCCGGCTTGCCGGCGATGAGGCCCGAAAGCGTGCTACCGCTCCCGCAGATACCCCTCGAGAAACTTCACGCACACGCGCAATTTCGCCGAGTCCGACAGCCGCGTCGGGTACACCGCCCAGATGTTCGCGCTCTGGCTGTACTCGTGCAGCACCTGCACCAGCCGCCCCTGCGCCAGCAGCGGCTGCACGTCCCATTGCGAGCGCAGCAGGATGCCCTTCCCACCCAGCGCCCACTGCAACACGATCTCGCCATTGTTCGACGACAGCGGCCCGCTGACCCGCACCGACTCGGCCTTGCCGCCGTGTTCCAGGTGCCAGATGCCGAACGGGTTGTTGCGCTCCTTGAGCACCAGGCAGTCGTGCTCGGCGAGGTCCTTGAGGCATTGCGGCGTACCCCGCGCCGCCAGGTATTCCGGGGTGGCGCAGAGCAGCCGGCGGTTGCTGACCAGCTTGCGGCTGATGTGATGGCCCGGCAGGTCGTCACCGACACGGATCTCCAGGTCGAAGCCCTCGGCAACGATGTCCACCGCGCGGTCGAACACGTCCAGGCGTACTTCCAGGTCCGGGTAACGCGAGGTCAGCTCGGCGATCGCCGGAGCCACGTGGTTACGCCCGAAGCCGAAGCTGCTGCAGATGTGCAGCATGCCCCGTGGCGCCTTGCGCGCATCGGTCAGTTCGCCGACGAAGTCATCCAGGTCATCGAGGATGCGGATCGCCCAGCGCTGGGTGCGCTCGCCCGCCTCGGTCAGGGCGATGCGCCGGGTAGTGCGGTGCAGCAGGCGGGTCCGCAGGGTTTCTTCGAGGATGCGGATGCGCTTGCTGACGTAGGCCGGCGATTGCCCCAGCTCGTCGGCAGCGCCGGCGAAGCTGGACTTGCGGATCACCGTGAGGAATACCCGAAGGTCTTCCGGCAGCGGGGATTCGATACGAAGTGTGTTCATAGCTCTTATGGTTCGCGCGTTTATTCCACTAAACGCGAAGGATAGCATTCCTCCATCGACGCTCCGAGCCGCGGATTCGGAGACCTCGAACACTCCTCCTACAACAACAAACAGAGGAACGACCATGAGCCTGGTTTCCGATTCCGCGCTGGCCCCTGCCGGCACCACCGACTCTGCACTGCGCCGCCTGCTGCGCTACGAGATCGGCGTGATCCCGCTGCCGTACTTCATCGGCATCGCCTTGACCGTGTTTCTTTCCGCTCACTTCGGCCTGCTGCCGAAAACCATGATCGGCGGCCTGGCCGTGATCATGACCATGGGCGTGTTCTTCGGCCAGATCGGCCAGCGCCTGCCGATCCTCAAGGAAATCGGCGGCGGCGCCATCCTGTGCCTGATGCTGCCGTCGGTGCTGGTGTTCTACGGCTTCTTCGGCAGCACCACCCTGGATGCGACGAAGATGCTGATGAAGGACGCCAACTTCCTCTACTTCGTCATCGCCAGCCTGGTGGTCGGCAGCATCCTCGGCATGAACCGCTTCATCCTGGTCCAGGGCATGCTGCGCATGTTCGTGCCGCTGCTGGTCGGCACCCTGGCCGCGGTGGCTGCCGGGCTGCTGGTGGGCACGCTGTTCGGCTACAGCGTCTATCACACCTTCTTCTTCATCATCGTGCCGATCATCGGCGGCGGTATCGGCGAAGGTATCCTGCCGCTGTCGCTGGCCTATTCGGCGATCCTCGGCGGCAGCCCTGACCAGTACGTGGCGCAACTGGTGCCGGCGGCGGTGGTGGGCAATATCGTCGCGATCATCTGCGCCGGCGTGCTGGCCCGCCTGGCCCTGCGCAAGCCGGCACTGAACGGCGACGGCATGCTGATCCGGGCCAAAGAGGAAAACGACCTGTTCCGCGAAAGCGAAGACAAGAGCACGGCCATCGACTTCCGCTACATGGGTGCCGGGGTGCTGCTGATCTGCGCCTTCTTCGTCCTCGGCGGCCTGCTGGAGAAGGTGGTGCACATTCCCGGGCCGGTGATGATGATCCTGGTGGCGGTGCTGTTCAAATACCTGCAAGTGCTGCCGCAGCGCCTGGAAGACGGCAGCAAGGCGTTCTACAAGCTGGTATCGACCGCCTTCATCTGGCCGGTGATGATCGGCCTGGGCATGCTCTATGTGCCGCTGGACAGCGTGGTCAAGGTGTTCTCGGTGGGCTATGTGCTGGTGTGCACGGCGGTGGTGATCGCCATGACCCTGGCGGGCTTCCTGATCGGCAACCTGCTGAAGATGTTCCCCATCGAGTCGGCCATCGTCACCTGCTGCCACAGCGGCCTGGGCGGTACCGGCGACGTGGCGATCCTGTCGGCGGCCAACCGCATGGCGCTGATGCCCTTCGCGCAGATCTCGACGCGTATCGGCGGCGCCTCGACGGTGATCCTGGCGACCCTGCTGCTGGGCCTGCTGCACTGATCGCCAGGCATGAAAAAGCCCATCCGGAGATGGGCTTTTTCGGTCACGCGAAAGGCTTAGCGAACGGCCGGGCCTTCAGCGACGCCCAGGTCGTCGACAGGACGGGTTTCAACCAGTGGCGAACCACCGGAGTCCAGTTCGTTGTGCAGCTTGTCTTCGTCCAGTTCCTTGACCCACTTGGCGACGACAACGGTCGCTACGGCGTTGCCGATCAGGTTGGTCAGGGCACGGGCTTCGGACATGAAGCGGTCGATACCGAGGATCAGCGCCAGGCCGGCAACCGGCAGGTGGCCGACGGCGGACAGGGTGGCAGCCAGGACGATGAAGCCCGAACCGGTTACGCCAGCAGCACCTTTGGAGGCAACCAGCAGCACCAGCAGCAGGGTGATCTGGTGGGTGATGTCCATGGTGGTGTTGGTGGCCTGGGCGATGAACACCGCGGCCATGGTCAGGTAGATCGAGGTACCGTCGAGGTTGAACGAGTAGCCGGTCGGGATCACCAGGCCAACCACGGATTTCTTCGCGCCCAGGCGCTCCATCTTGGTCAGCATGCGTGGCAGGGCGGATTCCGAGGAGGAAGTACCCAGCACGATCATCAGTTCTTCACGGATGTAGCGGATCAGTTTCAGGACGCTGAAGCCGTGGGCACGGGCGATACCGCCGAGGATGACCAGGATGAACAGCAGGCAGGTGATGTAGAAGCAGGCCATCAGGTAACCCAGCTGCACCAGCGAACCGACGCCGTACTGGCCGATGGTGAAGGCCATGGCGCCGAAGGCACCGATCGGAGCCAGCTTCATGATCATGTTGATGATGTTGAACATGACATGGGCGAAGCGGTCGATCATTTCCAGCAGCGGCTTGCCGTAGGAGCCCAGGCGGTGCAGGGCGAAGCCGAACAGTACCGAGAACATCAGCACCTGCAGGATGTCGCCGTTGGCGAAGGCGCCGACCACGGTGGCCGGGATCACGTTGAGCAGGAAGCCGACGGTGGTCTGCTGCGCACCGGCGGCGGCGTAGGCGGCCACGCTGCTGGCGTTCAGGGTGGACACGTCGATGTTCATGCCGGCGCCCGGCTTGACCACGTTGACGACAACCAGGCCGATGATCAGGGCGACGGTGGAGACGATCTCGAAGTACAGCAGCGCGTAGCCACCGGTCTTGCCTACCGACTTCATGCTCTGCATGCCGGCGATACCGCTCACCACCGTACAGAAGATGATGGGTGCGATGACCATCTTGATCAGTTTGACGAAACCATCACCCAGCGGCTTCAGGGCGACGCCGGTTTCCGGGAGGTAATGGCCGAGGAGGATACCGATGGTGATGGCTACCAACACCTGGATATACAGCGATTTGTACAGTGGCTGACGGGTTGTCGTCATGGCTATGTTCCTCAAGGGCACCGACCGGTCCTTCCCAGGACGCGTGGCACCTGAATCGCGAACCCTCCTGCACTGGAGGGATTTGTTGTGTCGAGCTGCGTGGCAGAACTCTGCGAGGTTCATAGCAAGCGCGGTGCCAGTTTGCGCTTTCGCGGTGCAAGACCAGTATTTCCGGGGATTTCTCGCACAATCAGGTGGCACGCCCCAGGGGGCAGGTTGGCGGATTTCCGCCCGAGGCGGAATTTCGCCAGGCCAGGCTGGCGGATATCCGCCTACGAAAAGCAGGGAAATAGCTGACAGGCGAACAGCCGACTACTGTCAGTCAGCAGTAAAACGGATGCGGAAGGCTGCGCCGCCAAGCGGAGAATCGCCGAGGGTCAGGCGGGCGTCGTAGCTGTCGATGATGTCCTTGGCCACCGCCAGGCCGATACCCTGCCCCGGGTACTGGCGATCGAGCCGTTCGCCACGCTGGAGAATGCGCTCGCGCTGGTCCGGCGGCACGCCGGGGCCGTCGTCCTCGATGCACAGCTCCAGCATGCCATCCACCTTGCCCAGGCTGATGCGCACCTGGCCCAGGCACAGGCGCCAGGCGTTCTCCAGCAGGTTGCCGAGCAACTCCATCAAGGCCCCCTGCTCCATCGGTACCCGGGCGTCGTCGACCAGGTCGAAGGCGACCTCGACCTGCTTGTCGCGATAGACCTTGGCCAGGGTACCGCACAGGCTGTCGAGCAACGGCCGCAGCTGCACCTGGTGACGCACCAGGCCGCTCTTGCGCAGGCTGGCGCGCTGCAACTGGTAGTCGATCTGCTGGCTCATGCGCTCGATCTGGCTTTGCAGCACCCGCGCCTGCTCGCGATCCGCCGGGCGCTGGGCCATGCCTTCGCTGACACCCTGCAAGACCGCCAGCGGGGTTTTCAGGCTGTGGGCCAGGTCGCCCAGGGAGTCGCGGTAGCGTCCACGCTGCTCACGCTCGCTGCGCAGCAGGCGGTTGAGCGAGCGGGTCAGGCGCAGCAGCTCGCGCGGGTGCTCGCCGCTGAGTCCGTCACGGGCGCCGGACTCGATCTCGTCGAGCTCCACGGTCATCCGCCGCAGCGAACGCAGGCCCCAGGTCAGTCCGGCCCAGAGCAGCACCATCAGCACCAGCAGGGCCGCGCCGAAGCCGAGGTAGAGCTTTTCCCGCAGGCCATTGAGGGTTTCCCGGTATTCGCGTACCGGTTGCAAGGCGACGATGCTGTAGGCCGCGCTCTTGCCGCCGAGCAGCTTGACCTCGACGTCATAGACGAAGAACTCCTCGCCATCGTCCTGGCGGATCCGCGCAAATTCGTTGCCGCGTCCGTCGTAGCGCGGCTGGTAATTGATGTTTTCGTTGGCGGTGGCCCGCGAGCGCCAGACCAGCCGGCCGTCGCGGTCATAGATGTAGCCGAGCAGGCGGCTGTCGGGCAGGTTGAAGCGCTCGTCCGGCAGCAGCACCGGCATCATCAGCCGGTTGTTTTCGACCCGGGCGGCGGAAATCAGCGTGGTCACGTCGGACGCCAGGCGCTGCTCGATGGATTCCTGCAGGGCCAGGCTGAAGGTCTTCTGCAAGGCTGGCAGCAGCGCCAGCATGAACAGCAGCGCCAGCACGGCGGCGGCGAGCATCAGGCGCACCCGCAGGGAACGGATCATCGGCAGCGCTCGGTGAACAGGTAGCCCAGGCCGCGCACGGTATCGATCGGCTTGAAGCCGAGGTCGCCCTCGAGCTTGCGGCGCAGGCGGCCGACCAGCACTTCGATGACGTTGGGGTCGCGTTCCTCGTCGTTGGGATAGAGCTGCTCCATCAAGCGCTCCTTGGCCACCACCTGCTGGTGATGGCGCATCAGGTATTCGAGGATGCGGTATTCGTAGGCGGTCAGCGCCAGCGGCTGTTCGTCGAGCAGCGCCTGCTTGCGGTTCAGGTCGAGGCGCAACGGACCGGCGGTGATGGTGGCCTGGGTGAAACCGCTGGAGCGACGCAGCAAGGCGTTGAGGCGCGCTTCCAGCTCTTCGAACTGGAACGGCTTGACCAGGTAATCGTCGGCCCCGGCAGCCAGGCCCTCGACCTTGTCCTGCCAGTTGCCGCGGGCGGTGAGGATCAGGATCGGGAAGGTCTTGTCGAGGGCGCGCAGGCGACCGATCAGTTCCAGGCCGCTCATGCCCGGCAGGCCCAGGTCGACGATGGCCAGGTCATGGTTGAACTGTTCGGCCTGGTACAGCGCCTCCTCGGCGTCGGCCACTGCCTCGACCACATGACCGCTTTCGCTCAAGCGACTGTGGAGGTGGTGGCGCAACAGCGCTTCGTCCTCGACCACCAGCAATTTCATCGACATCTCTCCTTGGTTTTGCGCGACACGCAGGATAACAGCGAACCGGCCCGCTCCAGGGGGCCGGTTCGGCAGCACGAGCTCAGAACTTGTAGTTGGCCGACAGGTAGGTCTGCGCACTGCTGGTCAGGCGCAGCGCACCGAGCTTGTCGCCGCCGGACTCGGCCAACTCGGTACTGGCGTTGCTGCGCAGGTAACGGTAGCCCAGCTCCACCGAGGCGTTGTCGCTGACTTGCTGGAGCACGCCACCTTGCAGGCCGATGGCATAGCCGATGTCGCTGTCGCGGCTGGCGCCCGGGGAGTCCTGGGTCAGCTTGGTCAGGCCGGCACTGGCACCGCCGAACAGCTTGGTGCTGTTGCCCAGGGGATAGAACAGGTCGTAGCTGCCGAGCAGATTTTCCTGACGCAATTTCAGGCCGTTATGGGTGCCGGAGACGTTGTCGTAGGTGGCGTAGTAGCGACCGTCGTCGTTGATCCGGCCGAGGCGCACGCCCCAGGTGTCGTCCTTGCCGATGATGCCGTCGGTGTTGAGGTTGCCGACGTTCTGCTCCAGCGAGCCGGATTTGCGCACCTTGTCGCTGGTCTGGCCATAGGTGAGGCCGGCGAAGGTGTCGTCCGCAGCCTGGACGCTCATGCTAGCGCCAAGGACGGTCAGCGCAGCCAACAGGGTGTTGAGGCTTTTCATGATGATGTTCTCCACGGTGATGCGCGGTTGGGGTGTGGAAGCTAGAGTAAGAACCCGGCCCTGAACCGCGGCTGAACCCCGCCTGAACCGGGGCTGAACGTCTTTCATGTTTCGAAAACAGGAGTACCGATCATGCGTTTGTTGATTGCCGCCGCCCTGCTGGGCGCCGCCGGACTGGCCCAGGCCGCCGTGCAGACCCGCGAGATTCCTTACCAGGACGCCGATGGCAAGCGTCTGGTCGGCTACTACGCCTACGACGATGCGGTGAAGGGCCCGGTGCCGGGCGTGGTGGTGGTGCATGAGTGGTGGGGCCTGAACGACTACGCCAAGCGCCGCGCCCGCGACCTCGCGGCCCTGGGCTACAGCGCCCTGGCCATCGACATGTATGGCGACGGCAAGAACACCGAGCACCCGGCCGATGCCATGGGCTTCATGCAGGCGGCGTTGAAGGATCCGGCGGCAGCGGCCAAGCGCTTCGATGCCGGGGTGGAGTTGCTCAAGCTGCAACCGCAGACCGACAAGGCGCGGATCGCCGCCATCGGCTATTGCTTCGGCGGCAAGGTGGTGCTGGATGCCGCCCGGCGTGGCGAACCGCTGGCCGGGGTCGCCAGCTTCCATGGCGCCCTGGTAACCAGCACCCCGGCCACGCCCGGCAGCGTGAAGACCAAGATCCTGGTGGAGCACGGCGCGGCAGACAGCATGGTCACCCCGGAGCAGGTGCTGGACTTCAAGAAGGAAATGGATGCGGCCGGGGCGACCTATGAGTTCGTCAGTATCCAGGGGGCCAAGCACGGCTTCACCAACCCGGATGCCGACCGCCTGAGCCATGGCGAGCATGGCGGGCCGGATATCGGCTACAACAAGGCGGCGGACGAGAGCTCGTGGGCGGATCTGCGGGCGTTCTTCAAGAAGATCTTCTGAGGCCGGGATGACCTCATCGCTGCGGTGCGGCGATCCGACAAGCCAGCCCCCACAGGTACTGCATGCACTGCCCCTGTGGGAGCTGGCTTGCCAGCGATGAGGCCATCAGTGCCACCCTCTTTGTCAATTCAGGCCCTATCGCTGGCAAGCCAGCTCCCACAAAATACCCGCCATGAACCGACTCCCCTCCTGCTGCTCCCCGCTCCAGCACCACTGGCCCCTGCCCCGCCCGGTCCCCGGCGCGCGGCTGGTCAGTTGTGGCTTCGACCCGGCCAAACTCGCCAGCGACGACTTCCAGCGCTCTGCCATCGAGCAGACGCCGGCCCTGCAGCGTTCGGTCGCCAAACGCCAGGCCGAGTACCTGGCTGGCCGGGTCTGCGCCCGCGCGGCCTTGCAATCGCTCGACGGCCGTCTGTACGTGCCCGCCACCGCTGAAGATCGTGCGCCGGTCTGGCCGACGGATATCACTGGCTCCATCACCCATGGCAAGGGCTGGGCTGCGGCAGTGGTTGCCCATAAAGCTGCCTGCCTGGGCCTTGGCCTCGACCAGGAAACCCTGCTGGACGAAGACCGCGCCAGCCGCCTGATGAAGGAAATCCTCACCGCCCCCGAACTCCAGCGCCTCGACCCGGCGCATATCGGGCTCGCCGTGACCCTGACCTTTTCCATCAAGGAAAGCCTGTTCAAGGCGCTCTATCCGCTGGTGCAAAAGCGCTTCTACTTCGAGCACGCCGAAGTGCTGGAGTGGTCCGCAGACGGTTACGCCCGCCTGCGCCTGCTCACCGACCTGTCGCCGGAATGGAACCAGGGCCGTGAACTGGAGGGGCAGTTCTGCGTGATGGGCGACCAGTTGCTCAGCCTGGTCGCGGTCTGAGCGTCATTCCCCGCTCGGCGCCTGCTGCTCCCGCGGCCAGCTCAGGCTGAAACAGGCGCCACCGAGGCGCTGGCTTTTACCGACCAGAGCCCGGCCGTTGTGCCAGTAGATGATCCGCCGGACGATGGACAAGCCTAGGCCATGCCCGCCGGATGAACGGGTGCGGCTGTCGTCGAGTCGGGTAAAGGGGGTGAAAATGCGGTCCCAGGCAGTTTCCGGTACGCCTGGGCCGTCGTCCTCGACATCCACACGACAACGCTGCAAGCCCAACTGGTAGCTGAGGGTGACCTGCGACTCGGCATGGCGCATGGCGTTGCTCACCAGGTTCTGCAAGGCGCGGTGCAGGTAACGCGACTCGGCCTCGACCCAGGCGCCCTCCTCGCCGCCTTGGGACACGCCGCGCAGTACCTGCACCTCACGGCGCAGCGGCGCCAGTTCGGCGATCACCTGGTCGAGCAGAGCATCCAGGTCGACCCGCTGGAAATGCAGGGCCGGGGCGCCCTGTTCGAGGCGGGCGTACATCAGCATCTCGTCGACCAGCTTGTCGAGGTCCTGGATATCGCTGTCCATTCCCGCCAGGTGCTTCTCTCGGGCCTGCTCGGTGCTGGCGCTGGCGATCATCTCCAGGCCGAAGCGCAGCCGTGCCACCGGTGTGCGCAGCTCATGGGACACCGCGCGGACCAGCTCGCGCTGGATGGTCAGCGAGCGTTGCAGGTGCTCGGCCATACCGTTGAACGCCTCGCCCAGGCGTCCCACCGAATCGGCGCCAGAGGCGACCACACGGGTGTCCAGGCTGCCCTGGGCGATCTGGGTGGCGGCGACCTCAACCTGGGACAGGCGCCGCTCGAGCTGGCGCACCAGCAGGTAGACCACCAGGCCGATCAGGCTCAGGCCGAGGGCGGCGATCAGTACCAGCAACTGCGGCGGATAAGGGTTCATCTGGTACAACGGACCGATTTCCAGGACCCAGGGCGTCCCGGCGATCCCGGCGAAGACCCGGATCGAGTCGCCGTCCTTGCCCAGGGCCATCACCGTGTCGCCCTCCTCGACCCGGCGGCGCTGGTCGTCATCCATGTCCGCGTCAGTCTGCGCCAGCAGGCGCAGGTCGAAGCCGAAGCCCTTGCTCTCCTTCAGTTCCGCCAGGCGCCGGGCCTGCTCGGCCACCGGGTAGCGCACCAGTTCGTCGACCAGCAGGTAGATGGTGGCCCGGGCCAGTTGCTCGCTGATCTGCTGCACCTCGCCGGTGAGCACCAGGTCGCGCCCCTTGAGCTGGCTGACCACCCGCGCCTGGTGCGGGCCGAGGTGTTCCACCAGGACCTGGCCGCGTTGCAGGCGGGTGCGCTGGCTGCCGTCGAGATGGGCTTCGGCGCTGCTTTGCACATTCAGGGGAATGCCCAGCAGGCGCTCCCACAGGGCCAGGGCACGGGTGCGCTCGACGCTGTTCATGCGCGCCAGATTGTCGGCCATCAGGGTGAAGGTGCCGTGGGCCAGACGCTCGCGGTACTGGCCGGCCCGCACTTCGTTTAGCAGGTGCAGGCTGAGCACGCCAAGGACCGCCACCAGCACCAGCACCGCGAGCATGCCGCCGTAGATGCGCAGGAAGATCGAATTCATGCCTTGCGGTCCAGGGCCTCGGCGGCCTCGCGGACGAACAGGTAGCCCTTGCTGCGGATGGTCTTGATCATGCGCGGGTGGATCGGGTCGTCGCCGATCTTGGGGCGGATACGCGAGATGCGCACATCGATGGAGCGGTCCTGGCCGTCGTAGCCGACACCGCGCAGCGAGGTGAAGATTTCTTCCCGGGAGAGGATGCGCCCGGCATTGCTGATCAACAGCCAGAGCAGGTCGAATTCGGCGCCGGTCAGCTCGATGCCGGTATCGGCCAGCCAGGCCTCGCGCAGGGTGTTGTCGACCCGCAGCGGGCCGAACTGCACGCTGCGCAGCTCTTCCACGGCAACAGCGGGCTCGGCACGACGCAACAAGGCGTTGATGCGCGCCAGCAGCAGGCGTGGGCGTACCGGCTTGCAAACATAATCATCGGCACCGAGATCGAGGCCCTGGACCTGGTCGAGGTCGTCGCTGCGCGCGGTGAGCATGAGGATCGGTCCGGGATAGCGCTGGCGCACCTTGCGGCAGATGCTCAGGCCATCCTCGCCGGGGAGCATCAGGTCGAGGATCACCAGGTCCGGCTGTTCGTTGATGATCCGCGCCGCGGCCTTGGCCCCGTCGCCTTCCACCTCGACGCTGAACCCGTTGGCCTGGAGGTATTCGCGGGTCAGCTCGGCGAGCCGCTGGTCATCCTCGACGATCAATACCTGACAGCTGCGCTGCTCCACGCTCCCACTCCTGCACCTTGTTGTTATTGGAATGTCGCCGCCATCACTGAAAGGCAACATCGGCCCCGGATACTACTTGGCGTCCCGGGCACTGCCAACCGCCCGCGCGGGCGACGCAAATTGCCTGCCAACGGCCTCGGTGGGGCACGTTTTTTGTGATAGGGTTCGCGCCCGCAAAAAACTCTCTGTTGCCTTTTCTTACATGAAAAAAGGGTGACAGGCGGTTCGCCTTTGATAGGACGGGGCCTACAGCGATTTGTCCCGTTTCACACACAAACTACCCACAAGTTATCCACAGATCGTCGCCTTGCAATAGGGCCGATACCGCATTATCTTGTATCTCATTCAAAACAAAACACTACATCTTGGGTTTTCATCAAAATCCCAAGCACAAGTCAAGCATCGAACTCAAGCCCTTCAGCGGCTGTTTTTTTTGCTTGAACTTTAAGTGAATTCAGCAGCCAAACCGCTCCTGCGGAGGCGACCGTTGCAAGCCACCAAGAGGGCCTTGTTCCGGGTATGGATGATGCAGGCCAGGGCCGCACATCCGCACAGCAACAGATTTTGGGTCAGCGGCCCAAGACTTTTGACTTCGGCCAGGGAGCGGCATGCGAATGCCCCTTTTTCCTGATCCGTCCCGAAGTCGGGTACACGCCCTGTCGCGGCGCGAGTGCTTTCGAGCCATGCGTGCACAGATGCCTGTCGGACCTTTGGATGGAACGGTGGGCGCCCATCAGGCGCCTGAATAAACATAGAGAACGTGGAGACACCCATGCACACCGACACAACTCGCGAGAACCCGCAGGCCAAGGCGCCGCAGGCCGCCGATTCGAACCAGGATCTGGCAGCGACCGCCCCCGGCCAACTGCGCGTGATCAAGCGTAACGGCACTGTCGTCGCCTACACCGACGACAAGATCACCGTAGCCATCACCAAAGCGTTCCTCGCAGTTGAAGGCGGCACCGCCGCCGCCTCGTCGCGCATCCACGACACCGTCGCGCGCCTGACCGAGCAGGTCACCGCCACCTTCAAGCGCCGCATGCCTTCCGGCGGCACCATCCATATCGAAGAGATCCAGGACCAGGTCGAACTGGCCCTGATGCGTGCCGGCGAGCAGAAAGTCGCCCGTGACTACGTGATCTACCGCGAGCAGCGCGCCCGCGAGCGTGCCACCCGTGGCAACGTGGACTCCGCCGTACAGCCGCACCCAAGCATCCGCATCACCCTGGCCGACGGCAGCCTCGCGCCGCTGGACATGAACCGCCTGAACACCATCATCTCCGAGGCCTGCGAAGGCCTGGCCGAAGTCGATGGCGACCTGATCCAGCGCGAAACCCTGAAGAACCTCTACGACGGCGTGGCCATCAAGGACGTCAACACCGCCCTGGTGATGACCGCCCGTACCCTGGTCGAGCGCGAGCCGAACTACTCCTTCGTCACCGCCCGCCTGCTGATGGACACCCTGCGCGCCGAAGCCCTGGGCTTCCTCGACGTCGCCGACAGCGCCACCCACCACGAAATGGCCGACCTGTACGCCAAAGCCCTGCCGGCCTACATCGCCAAGGGCGTGGAATACGAACTGCTCGACCCGGCCCTGGCCGGCTTCGACCTGGAGCGCATGGGCCAGGCAATCGAGCACGAGCGTGACCAGCAATTCACCTACCTGGGCCTGCAAACCCTGTACGACCGCTACTTCATCCACAAGGATGGCGTGCGCTTCGAGCTGCCGCAGGTGTTCTTCATGCGCGTCGCCATGGGCCTGGCCCTCGGCGAGAAAGACCGTGAAGCCCGTGCGATCGAGTTCTACAACCTGCTGTCGTCCTTCGACTACATGGCTTCGACCCCGACCCTGTTCAACGCCGGTACCCTGCGTCCACAGCTGTCGAGCTGCTACCTGACCACCGTTCCGGACGACCTGTCGGGCATCTACCACGCGATCCACGACAACGCCATGCTGTCGAAATTCGCTGGCGGCCTGGGCAACGACTGGACTCCGGTACGTGCGCTGGGCTCCTACATCAAGGGCACCAACGGCAAATCGCAAGGCGTCGTGCCGTTCCTGAAAGTGGTCAACGACACCGCCGTCGCGGTCAACCAGGGCGGCAAGCGCAAGGGCGCGGTCTGCGCCTACCTGGAAACCTGGCACCTCGACATCGAAGAGTT
>Ga0222427_100860_pt1 | contig 24086 bp, 7 predicted proteins | sample 2B20Ametagenome_FD_182890 | JGI IMG/M metagenome (GOLD analysis project Ga0222427, IMG submission 182890) | Enriched microbial communities from leaf-cutter ant dump, University of Wisconsin, Madison, United States - 2B20A (version 2) | ecosystem: Environmental > Terrestrial > Nest > Insects nest >...
GAACAGCCAGCCCGAGGCCAGCACCAGCACGACCATGACGCCGGTCAGCGCCGCGCCCAGCACGAACTCCAGCGAGCGGTAGCGGCTGCGCGGCTTGGCGGCCTTGGGAGCGGGGGCGGTGGAGGAGGTTGTCTGCATAAGGCTTACCGCGTGCGGATACGGGGATCGACGATGCCGTAGGCGATGTCGACGATCAGGTTGACCAGGACGATGACGGCGGCCAGCACGGTGACCGTGCCTTGCAGCACCGGATAGTCGCGGCCGGAAATGGCGTCGAATGCCAGCGTGCCCAGGCCGGGCCAGTTGAACACCATTTCGATGACGACGATGCCGCCGATCAGGCCGCCGAACTGCAGGCCCAGGTAGGTGATGAGCGGAATCGCGCAGTTGCGCAGCGCGTGCTTATACAGCACCACGCGTTCTTTCAGGCCCTTGCTGCGCGCCACCATGATGTACTGCGCGGACAGCGTCTCCAGCATCGTGGTGCGCACCAGGCGGATGTTGGTGGCGCTGAGGATGATGGCCATCGTCAGCGAAGGCAGCACCAGGCTGGCCGGCCCGCTCCAGCCCGACGGCGGCAACAGCGGGAAGGTGATCGACAGCAGCAGCACCAGCATCAGCGCCAGCCAGAAATTGGGAAACGACAGCCCCACGAGCGACAGGATGCGGATGGCCTGGTCCGTGGCCTTGCCGCGCTTGATCGCGGCCTGGATGCCCAGCGGCAGCGAGATCAGGATGGACGCGATGAGCGACGTGAACGCCAGCATCAGGGTGGCGGGCAGGGCGTCGCCGATCAGCTTGGCGACGGAAGTGCCGCCCATGAAGCTGCGCCCGAAATCGCCGTGCAGCAGCCCCTGCATGTAGGACAGGTATTGCTCGTGGAAGGGGCGGTTCAGCCCCAGCGCCTGGCGGATGTTGGCCAGGTCTTGTTCGGTGACGCTGCCCGAACCCTGGCTGAGCATCAGCGCGGGGTCGCCGGTCAGGCGCACGGCATAGGAAACCAGCAGCGTCACAGCGACGATCACGAAGACCGCCTGCAACACGCGTTTGATGAGAAATCCGGTCATAAATCGCCGTCCCGGCTTGCACCGGGACGGGTCGGTGGGGTTAGTAATACTTCAACATGCACCGCTCCAGCGGGATGCCACGGAGCCGGCTTTGCCGGTCCGTAGGCATGCCCCCCTGGGGGGGAAGCGCGAAGCGCTTCGGGGGGGGGGACCTTCCCCTCACTCTACGGTCGTTTCCAGGAACCGGAACCGGATGTCACCCGGAACCTCCAGGTTCTTCACGCGCTTGTTCACGCCCACGATGGTGTTCAGGCTGTACAGCGGCAGTTCCAGCGCCTGGTCGGCGACGTAGGCGGCGATCTCGTGCAGCATGGCTTCGCGCTGCTTCACGTCATAGACGGTGCGCTGCGCTTCCAGCATGCCGTTGAGCTTGGCGTCGTTGTCGTACGGGTTCCATTTCTGGCCCGAGTGGTACATCAGGTACGCGGTGTTGTCGTAATCGTACGTCCAGCCGCCCCACTGGTTCTGCCACATTTCGCCGGTCTTGCCGCCGGGGATGATGTCGTTGAGCAGCACGCCGGTTTCGTACGGCTTGATGGTGGCGCGCACGCCCACCGCCTGCAGGTAGCCCGACACGGCCTGGGCCACTTCGCGGAAGTTCGAGTCGCTGCCGCGCACATCGATCTGCACCGTGGTGCCCGGCTTCACGCCGGCCGCGGCCAGCAGTTTCTTGGCTTCGGCGGGGTTGAAGGGCAGGGGCTTTTGGTCGGGGTTGTAGCCGAACGATTGCGGGCCCTGGAAGCTGGCGATGGTCTTGGCCTGGCCCAGCAGCAGTTGCTTGACGATGGCGTCGCGGTCCACGGCCATGATCAGCGCGCGGCGCACGTCGCGGTTCTGGGTGATGCCGTTCTTGGTGTTGTAGCGCAGCGCATAGGCCACCGGGCCGCCCGTGGAGATCACGTCGGCATTGCCGGACTTCTTGACGGTCTCGATCAGGCCCAGCGGAATGAGCGTGGCGATGTCGATGCGGCCGGCCTGCAGTTCGGCGACCTGGGTGCCCGGTTCGCCGATGAAGCGGTAGACCACCTTGTCCAGCTTGGGCTTGCCGCCCCAGTAGTCGTCGTTGCGCGCGAGCGTCACGTTGACCTTGGGCTGGTAGCTCTCGAACTTGAACGGGCCGGTGCCGACCGGGTTGGTATTGAAGTAGTCCTCGCCCTTTTCCTGGATGTACTTGGGCGGCACGATCATGGCGCCGTAGCCGGCCAGCTTGGTCAGCAGCACGGGGTCGGGCTGCTTCAGGATGAAGTCGACCGTGTATTCGTCCACGACCTTGACCTCGCCGATCGAGTCGTAGTTGGACTTCTGCGGGCCCTTGGTGCCTTCGGCGCCCAGCAGGCGTTCGAAGGTGAACTTCACGGCTTCCGCGTTGAAGGGCTCGCCGTTGTGGAACTTGACGCCTTCGCGCAGCTTGAAGCGCAGGCGCTTGTTGTCGTCCAGGTATTCCCAACTGGTGGCCAGGCCGGGCTGCAGCTTCAGGTCGGCGCCGCGCATCGTCAGGCCGTCGTACAGATTGCCGCCGACCGAGCCCCAGAACGTCACGAAGGTGTCGATCGGGTCCCAACTGCCCGGATCCTGGTTGATCGCGACATTGAGCGTGCCGGCGGCATGGGCGGTCGAGACGACCGCGGGCAGCGCGCCGCCCAGCGCCAAAGCCAGGGCGGTGGCGGTGAAGGTTTTGCGTAGGGAGAGCATGTTCAACTCCAGGGACGGGAAATCGGCCAGGCCGACGTGGAAAATGGAGGTCAAGCCGCGCGGGCCACCTGGTGGCCGGGCGCGTATTCAACCAGGGGAATGATGGCCGGCTCGTCGCCGACGCGGCGCACCGGGCTGGGAATCTCGCCTTCGATCAGCGAGGTGTCGATGTGGCGGCCGGGCTCGGCCACCGGCACCGCGGCCAGCAGCTTGCGGGTATAGGCGTGCTGCGGCGATTCGAAGATCTGCCGGCGCGTGCCCAGTTCGACGATCTGGCCCAGGTACAGCACGGCGACGCGGTGGCTCACCTTTTCCACCACCGCCATATCGTGCGTGATGAACAGGTACGACAGGCCGCGGTCCTTCTGCAGGTCCATCAGCAGGTTCAGGATCTGCGCCTGGATCGACACGTCCAGCGCCGACACGGATTCGTCGGCGATGATCAGCTTGGGATTGCTGGCCAGGGCGCGCGCGATGCACACGCGCTGGCGCTGGCCGCCCGAGAATTCATGCGGATAGCGCTTGGCGTGCTCGGGCTTCAGCCCCACCTGCTCCAGCAGTTCGCCCACGCGGCGGGCGATGGCGTCCTCTCCGCTCAGCAGGCCGTGTGTGCGTATCGGTTCGGCGATGCTGAAGGCCACCGTCTTGCGCGGGTCCAGCGATGCGTACGGATCCTGGAAGATGTACTGGATTTCCTGGCGCAGGCGCTGGCGGCCGGCGCTGTCCATCGAAAAAATGTCCTGTCCGTTGTAGCGAACGGCGCCCGAGGTCGGCGCGACGAGCTGCTGCAGGGTCTTGCCGATGGTGGACTTGCCGCTGCCCGATTCGCCCACCAGCGCCAGCGTTTCGCCCGGATAGACGTCGAAGCTCACCTGTTCCACCGCATGCACGCGGTGCGTGACGCGGCCGAAGAAACTGTGGCCCACGTCGAAACGGGTGGTCAGCCTGTCCACGCGCAGCACGGGCTCGTCATAGCGTGCCGTGTCCTGCTCGCGGGTTTCGCCCACCTCGCGCAGCGTGTCGCCGTCCAGCACCGTCTGCGGCGTGCGCAACGGCAGGTCGCGGCCCGTCAGGCTGCCCAGGCGCGGCACGGCCGCCAGCAGGGCGCGGGTGTAGGGATGCTTGGGCGCATTGAAAATCTCGTCCACCGTGCCCTGTTCGACCTTCTGGCCGCGCAGCATCACCACCACGTCGTCGGCCATTTCCGCCACCACGCCCATGTCGTGGGTGATGAAGATGACGGCCGTGCCCAGGTCGCGCTGCAGTTCGCGGATAGTGTTCAGGATCTGCGCCTGGATGGTGACGTCCAGCGCCGTGGTCGGCTCGTCGGCGATCAGCAGCCGCGGCTGGCACGACAGCGCCATGGCGATCATCACGCGCTGGCGCATGCCGCCCGACAACTGGTGCGGATAGCGGTCCAGCAACTGCGCGGCGTCCGGCAGCCGCACTTTCTCGAGCAGCTTGCGGGCCGCCTGGCGGGCGGCCGAGCGCGAGAGCTGCTGGTGCAGCATGATGGCCTCGACGATCTGGTCGCCGATGGTGAACACCGGGTTCAGCGAGGTCATCGGCTCCTGGAAGATCATCGCGATGTCGTTGCCGCGGATCGCGCGCATCGTCTCGTCCGAGGCCGCGGTCAGGTCGACCTCGCGGTCGGCGCCGTCGCGGAACAGGATCTGCCCCGTGGAGATGCGGCCGTTGGTGTAGTCCGTCAGGCGCATGATGGCCATGGACGTGACCGACTTGCCCGAACCCGATTCGCCGACGATGGCCAGCGTCCTGCCGGGGCGCACGTCGAAGTCCAGGTTCTCGACGGCGCGGAATACGCCGTTCTCGGTATTGAAGTCGACCGATACGCCGCGCACTGAAAGCAGGGGGGCGGAAGAGGATGCGGTGTTGCTAGACAACGTGGGTTCTCACAGCGAAGTGGCGGCACGGGCGGCCTGGTCGTACAGGCCCGAGAGGGCGCGCAGGGTATTGGCCAGTTGGCGGCTGGCGTCGTCCGCGGCGGGGGAGTCGATGAACGGCTGGACCAGGCACTGCTCGCGCACTTCGGCGTAGCGCTGGATCGCGGCCGCGCCGGCGTCGGTCGCGGTATAGAGCACTTCCTTGCCGGTCTTGGCGCCCTGCACCACGCCCAGGCGTTCCAGTTTCTTCAGCGAATAGTTGACCAGATGGGTGTCTTCGACATTGAGCGTAAAGCAGATATCGGCCAGCTTCTTGCCCCGGCCGCGATGGAACACGTGGTTCAGCACCAGGATGTCCAGCGAAGTCAGCTCGGGCAGTCCCGCGCAGGCCATGCAGCGCACCATCCAGCGATTGAACGCGTGCGACGCGATGATCAGGCCGAATTCGACTTCGGACAGCTCCGGCGCCGAGGAGGCGAGATGGGAGGAGGAAACAATGGCGTCCCGGACGGAGACAGACATGGGCGGTAAGGAAAAGGGACGGATCGACGACAAAATGTCGGCGAATTATTGACGATTTGTCGGAATGCGGGCATTCGGGTTAACCCGGTCTGATTTTCAGGGGCAAGGCGTTTCGGCCGGCGGGCAGATGCTTTTTTATTACCCGGGGCGGCTTAGCGCCGCAGGCATCTTGAATGGAGAAGGCGCGCACCGATAAGGCCGTGGGCGCCGGGCCGGGTATGAAAACCATATGGCGGGAACGGGCGGCAATGGCGATCTGGGCGGCGGCGGCCGGGGCCCCGGCCGCCGCTCAGCCGGGTCCGGACATCGCCTCCAGCGCGGCCGAGATCCAGCGCCGCCAGGAACACGACCTCGACGCGCAACGCGCCCGCGCGGCCGAGCGTCCGGACTTGCTGGCGCCCGCGGCGGCCTTGCCGGACGGCCTGGCCTTCCCGGCCGAGACTCCATGCTTCCCGCTGCGCACTCTGCTCTGGGAGGGCGCGCAGCCTCCCGGCGCGCTGGCGCGCACCGCCGGCTCGGCCCTGGGGCGTTGCGTAGGCGGGCAGGGGTTGCGCGCCCTGCAAGAGCGCCTGCTCGGCCTGTTGATCGATGACGGCCTCGTCACCGCGCGCGTCGCCGTGCCGGAGCAGTCCCTGGCGGCCGGGACCCTGAAGCTGCGCTATCTGCCCGGGCGCATTTCGGCCGTCAAGGACGACGGCGCCATCGGCTGGTGGCGCGCCGCGCTGCCGCGCGGCCCCGGCAGCGAATTGAACCAGCGCGACCTGGACCAGGCGCTCGAGAACATCCGCCGCCTCGGCAGCCAGGCCGACGCCGTCATCGATATCGCGCCCGGGCCCCGACTGGGCGATTCCGACGTTCTCATCCGCCCCGGCGCCGGCAAGCGCTGGCACGCCTATGCCGGTGGCGACGACGGCGGCCTGGATTCCATCGGCAAGTACCAAGTGAATGCCGGGCTGACGCTGGACTCCCCGCTGTTTCTCTACGACCAGCTTTCGCTGTCCTGGAACAGCAACGCCCGCTGGCGCGACGCGGAATCGAACACGCGCGCGGCGTCCGTCAACTACAGCATCCCCTTCGGGTACTGGACGTTCCACACCGGGGCCGGCAAGTCCACCTACCGCCAGGCCGTGGCCGGTTTCGAGGAACCCATTCTTTACGGCGGCAGCACCCGGCAGGTCCAGGCAGGCGTATCGCTGGTTCCCTACCGCGGCGCAGCCTACCGCGGAAGCCTTGCGCTCACGGTATTGCGCAAGCGCACGGACAGCACGCTCAACGACGTGCCCATCGAGGTACAGCGCCGCGACGTCACCGGCTACGAATTCGCCTATGGGCACCGCCATTACCTGGGAAGGGCGGTGCTGGACGCGGGCGCCGGCCTGCGCGGCACCTTGCCGCGCTACTCGGACGAGCCCGGCTACGTCTACGGCGATCCGGACTGGAACGGCCGCAGCACCATCCTCTCCGCCAACGCCGGCCTTTACCTGCCATTCGACGTGGCGGACCAGTCCCTGGCCTACCGGGCCAACTGGCAGATCCAGCACGCCACGACGGCCATCGTGCCGGCGGACTATTTCACCATCGGCAACCGCTACGCCGTGCGCGGCTTCGACGGGCAGGCCACGCTGGCCGCCGAAGACGGCTGGACGCTGCGCAACGATCTTGCGCTGAACCTGGATGCGCTTGCCGGCGTTCCCGGCCAGCAGCTCTATGGCGGCGTCGACGTCGGGCGCGTGGGCGGGCCTTCGGCAGCCTTCCTGTCGGGACGCACGCTGGTGGGCGCGGTGGCGGGGCTGCGCGGCCGCATCGCCATGTCCGGCCTGAACGCCAGCTACGACTTCTCCGTGGGCTGGCCGCTCAAAAAGCCCGAACCCCTGAAAACCGCATCCACCGTCTTCGCGATGGCCGTGATGTTCGAGTTCTGAATCCGATACGCCAGGTGCGCGCCATGCCCAAATTCCATTTCTTCATCGTCTGGTCCCTGGTCTGCGCCCAGGTGTGGGCGCCCGTACTGGCGCAGACCCTGCCGATTTCGGTGGACAAAAGCGTGGCCGGGCAAAGGCCGGCGGTGGGCATCAGCAACGGGGTGCCCATCGTCAACATCGCGCCGCCGTCCGCGGGCGGCGTTTCCAACAACCGCTATACCCAATTCAATGTCGGCCCGTCGGGCGTGGTGCTCAACAACAGCGGCGGCGCGAGCCAGACCCAGCTTGCCGGACAGGTGGCGGGCAACGTCATGCTGGGCAACCAGCGCGCCGCCACCATTCTTAACCAGGTCACCGCGCCGAACCCGTCGCAACTGCTGGGCACGCTGGAGGTCGCGGGCAACCGGGCCAATGTCATCGTCGCCAATCCGGCCGGCATCACCTGCAACGGCTGCGGCTTCCTGAACGCGGACCGCGCCACCCTGACTACCGGTCGGCCGCAGGTGGGGCCGGACGGGGGCATTGGCTTCGATATCGCTTCCGGCAAGATCCGCGTCGACGGCGCCGGCCTGAACGGCGGCAACCTGAGCCGGCTGGACCTGCTGGCGCGCGCGCTGGAAATCAATGCGGACGTCTGGGCCGACCGGCTCCACGTGACGGCTGGCGCCGCGCGTGTCGATTACGCCTCTGGCGCCGCATCGGCCTTGGCGGGCGATGGCGCGGCGCCAGCCGTCGCGCTGGACACCGCCGCCTTGGGCGGCATGTACGCCAACAGCATCCGGCTGATCGGCACCGAGGCCGGCGTGGGCGTGAACGTGGGCGGCAACCTGGTGGCCCTGACGGGCGACCTGCAGGTCACTGCCGCGGGCGACGTCCGCATTGCGCCGCGCGGCACCGCGCAGGCGGCGGGCAATCTGCGCGTGGACAGCGGCCGCGACCTGTCCATCCAAGGCGCAGCACAGGCCGGCGGGACTGCCGCGTTTGCGGCTGCGCGTGACGTGTCCGTGCAGGGCGCGGTCGGCGCGGGCGGGTCCTTGACGGTCGATGCCGGGGGGGATGCCGCGGTCGGCGCGCAGGGCAGCCTGCGCACGCAAGGCGCCTTGCGCGTGGCGGCGGGCAGGGATCTCTCCTTGTCGGGAGGCTTGCTGACTGCGGACCAGGACGTGCGTGCGCAGTCCGGACGCAACCTGAAAGTGGCGGGACGGGCGGTTGCGCCGCAGCCCGGGCAAGGCGGGTCCACGAACGGTGGCACCGGCGCGGGTGCGGGAACCGGCAATGGTTCGGCCACCGGCGGAGAGCCCGGCAAGACTCCCCAACCGGCCGCGCCGGGTGACCAGAGCGGTGGCGCTTCCACGGCGGGCGGCGTGGTTTCCGCGAAGGAAGGCGTCACGCTGCAGGCGGGACGAGACATGCTGTTGTCGCGCCAGGTGTATGCGTCCGGCGTATTGCAGGCGCAGGCAGGCGCAGACGCCGTGTCGGAGGCGGGCGCGCATCTGCAGTCCGCAGGCGGCATGACGATACGCGCGGGTTCGGGCGTCACGTTGGCCGGCGCGGCACTGACCGACGGCGCGATGCTGGTCGAATCCGCGCGCGACCTGCGCCTGGACGGCAGCGCGCTGGCTTATGGCGGCGCGCTGGATCTGAAGAGCGGCGGCGATCTGCGCATGGGCGCGGCCAGCAAGGCGCAGGGCAAGCGTGTTGGAATCGATGCGGCGCGCGATCTGCGGGCCGATGGCGAACTGGTGTCGGAGACGGCGGCTGAACTGAAGGCCGGACGCGAGGCCGCGGTGGATGCCCGGGTGCTGGCGCGCGGCGATCTGGACCTGAGCGCGCAAGGCGCCACGGCCGTCACCGGGCAGGTGGAAGCGCTGGGCCGCGCTCGGCTGCAGTCCGGAGCAGGCATTTCGCTTGCGGGTAGCCTGCGCGGCAACCAGGGCGTGGACATGCGCGCGGCGGGTCCGCTCGCCATCAGCGGCGCGGCCGGCGCGGCGGCAGGTGAACTGACGTTGGCTTCCGGCGGCGACCTGTCGGTCAGCGGCAGCGCGCAGGCCGGCGGTCCGCTGCTCCTGGAAGCGATAGGCCAGGTCGCGGCGGGCGCGGACTCGCGCCTGCAGTCGGACGGCGCCATGCAACTGCGCGCCGGCCAAAGCATGCTTCTGGCCGGCGTGGCGGAAACCAATGCCGGCCTGACGCTGAGCGCGGGCCGCGATCTGCGTGTGGACGGCGCGGCGCTGGCTTATGGTGGCGCCTTGTCGATGGATGCCGGCCAGAATCTGCGTTTGGCCAACGCCAGCCGCGCGCAGGGTGAGGGAGTGTCGGCGCGCGCAGGCGGTGACCTGCAGGCGGACGGCGCGATGGCCGCGCGCGGCGATATCGCCTTGACCGCGGGGCGCGACGCGCAGCTCGGCGGCAAGACGGTCGCCACCAACGACCTGACGCTGGAGGGCGGACGCAACCTGGCCATTGCTCAGGGCGCGCAACTGGAGGCGGAACGCTCGGCGCAGCTCCAGGCAGGGCGGGATGCCAGGCTGGCCGGCGCTGTGCGCACCAATCAAGGCGCACGCATCGACGCCGCCGGCAAGCTGCGGCTGGACGGAGAGGCGTCCTCGGTCGCGGGCGCCATCGATCTGCGCGCGGGCGGCGACCTGTCCGTGGGCGCGCTGGGCAAGGCATACGCGGGCGGCGCGCTCAGCGGCGTAAGCGGCGGCGCGTTGCGCGTGGACGGCGAACTGGCCGGCCAGGGCGCGTTGACTTTCGTATCGGCGGGCGACGCAATGGTGGACGGCAAGCTGCTGTCCGGCGATGCCTTGTCGCTGCGGGCGGGCAAGCATCTGCGCACGGGTCAGGCGGCGCAACTGCAATCGTCCAAGAACATGACGCTGAGCGCGGGCCAGGACGCCCGCCTTGCAGGCGCTGCCTTGAGCGATGGCGGTATCGGGATCGACGCAATACGCGAACTGCGCGTGGACGGCAGCTCGCTGGCCTACGGCGGTGAGTTGTCCATGAGTGTCGGCAGTGATCTGCTGCTGGGCGCAGGCAGCAAGACGCAGGGCAAGGGCGTCACGGCCCAGGCGGGGCGCGACCTCATCACCGCCGGCGAAATGGTCGTGGCGGGATCGGCCGACCTCGCGGCGGGCCGCGACGCGGTGTTCGGTGCCAAGCTCGGCGCCAACGGCGACCTGACGCTGCGGGCGCAGGCGTCGGCGAAGGCCACGGGCGAACTGCACGCGACGGGCGCCGCCAGCCTGCAAGCCGGCGGCGACGTGGCGCTGTCGGGCAGCCTGCTCAGCAATCAGGGCACGGAACTGCGGGCGGGAGGCGCGCTGGACCTCAGCGGCACGGCCGGCGCGGCCTCGGGTGCATTGGCCCTGACCTCGGACGGCGACATCACGGTGGGCGGCAGCGCCCAAGCCGGCGGGCCTTTGTCCATGGTCGCGAAGGGAGCGCTGAACGTGGCGGGCTCGGTGTCTTCGCTGGCCGGCTTGACGGCGCAAGCGGGAACCGATGCAACGGTCACGGGCAAGCTGCTGGCTGGCGGCCCGCTGCTGCTGGAGGCGATAGAACAGTTGCAGGCAGGCGCGGATGCGCGCCTGCAATCCGAAGGCGCCGTGGCCCTGCGCGCGGGGCAGGACCTGGTCCTGGCCGGCGAGGCGCAAGCCAACAAGGGCGTGACGCTGGGTGCCGGGCGCGACCTGCGGCTGGACGGCGCGGCGTTGGCCTACGGCGGCCAATTGGCCATGAAAGCGGGCAAGGCTCTGCGCTTGGGCGGCGCCAGCCGCACGCAGGGCGTGGTCGTGGAGGCGCGCGCCATGGGCGATCTGCTGGCGGGCGGCGCCATGGCCGCGCGTGGCGACATCCTCTTGAGCGCGGGACGCGATGCGCGTATCGATAGCAAGGCCGCTGCCACCGGCAATGCGTCGCTGATTGCCGCGCGCGACCTTGTCATGGGCAAGACGGCGCAATGGGATGCCGAAGGCGCGTCGCGCGCCCAGGCTGGCCAGAGCATGACGCTGGCCGGCGCCTGGCGCGGCAACGGCGACATGAGGCTCGACGCCCTGGGCAAGCTGTCCGTGGACGGCACGCTTGCCACCAGTGCCGGCGGCCTGAGCCTGAACGCCAGCGACGACCTGTCGATGGGCGAGCTGGCGCGGGTCGCGGCCAAGGGCGCGATTAACGTCACGACGCTTGGCGATCTCCGCGTGGCAGGCGTGCTCAGTTCACTGGACGGCCTGACGCTACAGGCCGCGCGCAACGCAGCCGTGGCGGGACAGGTCTACGCGGCAAGCGGCCTGGACCTGAAGGCGGGCCAGACGTTGACGGCTGCAGGCGGCTCGCACCTGCAATCCGACGCCTCGATGACGCTTGCGGCCGGGCAGGATCTGAACCTCGCCGGCACCGCGCTGGCCGAAGGCGGCATGTCGCTGGACGCGTCGCGCGACCTGCGCGTGGACGGCAATGCGCTCGCCTATGGCGGGGCGCTGCAGCTCAAGAGCGGCAATGACCTGCTGCTGGGGGCGGGCAGCCAGCAGCAAGGCAAGGGCGTGCAAGCCAACGCCGGGCGCGATCTGGCGCAGGGCGGCGTACTCGTGTCCACCGCCGGCGCGGAACTGCGGGCGGTGCGCGATGCGCGTGCGGACGGCAAGCTGGGCGCCGACGGCGCGCTGGATTTCAGCGCCGGGGGCGACATGCGCATCGGCGCGGCGGCGCAACTGGATGCCTCGGAGCAGGCGCGGATTGCGGCCGCGGGCAATCTGGAGATGGCCGGCGTCGCGCGCGGCGACAAGGGAGCAAGGCTGGACGCCGGCGGCCGTCTGGACCTGTCCGGCACTGCGGCATCCGCCAACGGCGCCCTCGACTTGAAAGTGGGTGAAGACCTGGCCTTGGCGGCCGGCAGCCGCGTGTTGTCCGGCGGCGCGCTGCAGGCGCGCGCGGGCGGTTCGCTGGCGGCGTCGGGCACGATTTCCTCGCTGGCCGATCTGATCCTGGTTGCGGTCGCCCACATCAGCCTCGACGGCCAGAACCTGGCCGCCGGCAATCTGGCCCTTCAGGCTGGCGGCGTTTTGGCCACTGGCGCGAACGCGCGCCTGCAGGCCGATGGCTCGGTCGATGTGCAAGCCGACAGCGCCACCTTCGCAGGCACGCTGGCGGCCGGTCAAGCGGCAACGCTGCGGGTCGACAAGGATCTGGCAGTGGACGGCACGGTCCTGGCCGACGCCGGCGCTCTCACGGTGGAGAGCGGCGGCGCCATGACACTGGACGGCGCCAGCGCGCTGCAGGCGGGCGGACTGCTGCAAGCGCAGGCCGGCGGCAAGCTGCTGGCCAACGGCACGATTTCGGGCGAGCAGGACATCTCGCTGGAGGCGGGCACGGACGCCGAATTGAACGGCAAGACTGTCGCCAACGGCACGCTGCGCGCAGACGCGGCCGGAAACCTGAGCATCGGCCAGACCGGCCTGGCCCAGGGCAGCAGCAAGCTGCTGCTGGGCGCGGGCCAGGACTTGCGCATCGCAGGCACGGCGGGCACCGCCACGGGCGCTGGCGCTGCGGGCGGCAGCTTGCTGGCGCAGGCGGGCCGCGACCTGTTCATCACGGGCACGGCGACCGCCGGTTCGCCCATCGTCCTGGGCGCGCAGCGCGACATCCGCATCGACGGCATCGCCACGGCGCTGGAAGGCGGCCTGACGGCCGACGCGGGCGGAAACCTGCTCGTCGGCGCGGGCGGCAGGATGCAGGCCTTCGACGGGCTGAGCGCGCGCGCGGGCGGCAACCTGGGATCAGACGGCGTCATTGCCGCGGGCGGCGGCCTGACGCTTGCCGCAAGCGGAGATGTCCTGCTGGGCGGCCTTGCGGCTGCCTTGGGCGAACGCGCGGCGGGCAATGCCTCAATCACGGCCGGACGCGACCTCTTCGTCAAGCAGAACGGTCTACTGCAAGCCGCGGGCACGCTGACCGCCCGCGTCGATCGCGACCTGTACGCAACGGGCGTCCTGAGTTCGGTGGGCGACATGCTGCTGGACGCGGCGCGCCACGCGCGAGTGGACGGCACTCCCGCCACCGATGCCAACCTGACGCTGACGGGCCGCGACGTGACGGTCGGCGCGGCCGGGCTGGCGCAGGCCGGCCGCACGCTGACCGCCACCGCGCAAGGCGCGTTGCAGGCGGCCGGGCGCATGTTGGCCGGCGGCTCGCAGACCTTGACCGCGGGCGACAGCATTACGGTCGATGGCACGGTTGCCGCCTTGCAAGGCAACTTGTCGCTTACCGCGCAGCGCGGCGATATCGCGCTGGGCGCGGCGTCGCGCCTGCAGGCAGGGGGCGCATTGACCGCGCAGGCGGGCGGCGCGCTTACCGCGCTCGGCTCGGCCGCCGCGGAACAAGGCATGACCTTGCGGGCCGGCACGGAGGCGACGCTGGGCGGCATTGCCGCCACGCAGGCAGGCGACTTGGTCGCCAGCGCCGGCGGCAAACTCACCATCTTGGCCGACGGCCGCTTGCAGTCCGGCGCGGGGCTGGACCTGAGCGCGGGCGGCGCGCTGTTCAACGCGGGCATCGCGTCCGCGGGCACGAACGCCAAGCTGTGGGCAGGATCAACGCTGGACAGCACCAGTTCCGTGCTGGCCGGCGGCGATCTCATTGCCATCGCCTTGGGCCGGCTTTCCAATGCCGGCCGCTTTGTGGCCGGCGTGGGCGCCGACGGCTCGCTCAGCCAGCCGGGCAGCATCAGATTGACCGGGGGTTCCATCGTTCATGGCGGCGCCAGCCTCGCCGGCCGCGATCTGAGCCTGTCGGCAGGTAGTTTGAACTTGGCGGGCGGCAAGTTGTCCGCCATCGGCAAGGTCGCGCTGGCTACGCCGGGCGATGTCGACAGCCGCAACGCGGTCGTGCAGGGCGGCGCTCTGGATGTCGCCGCCGACAATCTTCACAACCAGGGCGGCAAGCTGACGTCGACGGGCGACGCCGCGATCAAGCTGAGCGGCGCGTTGAACAATACCGGCGGGGTGATCGCCGCCGCCGGCGATGCGGGGATCGAAGCCGCAAGCATCGTCAACCGCGATGGCACGCTGGCAGCTCGCGACCTGACCGTCGCCGCCACGAGCGCGGTGGACAACCGCGGCGGCCTGGTCCAGGCCGACAACGTGCTGACGCTGAACGCCGCCAGCCTGGACAACAGCGGGACGCTGGCCGCGGCCGGCACGCCGGCCAAAGGCGTGCTGGGCAAGGTCGTCTCCATCGTGGCCGACCGCGTCAACAACCAGGGAGGCTCCATCGAGGCGATCGAGGACCTGACCCTTGCCGCCAAGGAACTGGACAACACGGCCGGCGCCGTCGCTTCCCAAGGCAACGCGCGCATCGTCGCGGACACGCTCAAGAACGCCCAAGGCACGCTGCAGGCGGGCAAGAGCCTGACCGTCATCGCGCAGGCGCTGCAAGGGCTGGGCGTGCTGCAATCCGCGGGCGACCTGTCGTTCGCGTATGCGGGCCCGTTGAACCAGGAGGGCGACATCTCCAGCGGCCGCGACCTCAACCTGTCGGTGGGCGGCGCGATGGACAACCGCGCCAAGATCGGCGCCGCCCGCGACCTGAGCATCTCGGCGGACTCGCTGAACAACCAGGCTTCCGGCCAATTGCTGGCCGGCGGCCAGAATCGCATCACGGTGACGCAGGGCCTGACCAACGCCGGCCTCATCGACGGCGGTTCGACCCGCATCACCGCGGGCCGCGTCGACAACGCCGGCCGCATCTACGGCGATGCCATGTCGATCCAGGCCGGCACCCTGGTCAACGGCGCAGGCGCGGGCGGCGGAGCCGTCATCGCATCGCGCGCGAACATGGACCTGGGTGTGGGATCGCTCATCAACCGCGACCACGCGCTGGTCTACGCGGGCGCCGACCTGCGCATCGGAGGCGCGCTGGATGCCGCCGGCCGCGCCATCGGCCAGGCCGGCTCGCTCCTGAACGCCTCCGCCACCATTGAAGCGTCAGGCAATGCCGACATCTCGGCCGCGTCCATCCGCAACCAGAACGACCGCTACACCAGCGAAACGGTGCAGGTATCCAGCACGTCCAAGGTGTACTTCACGCCGGCCGGCACCACCGACATGTACGACGCCGAGACCCATTGGCTGTGCGACGAAGTGACGCCCATGTGCAGCAAGGATCCGGCCTGGCTGAACGACGATCCGGAGCGCATGTTCCTGCTGCCGTCCACGAAGTATCCGGCATCGCGCTATGGGCCGCCGTTTGATTACGTGCCCAACAAAAAAGGCCGGGCGGGCAAAACCGCGCCAATTCCCGTCACGTACTCCCCCGAAATAATGGTGTGCACGGGCGGCGAGGGCGGCGCCGATTGCCGGATGTACCCGGAGACGTTTTTTTACCCCTACGATTCCCGCATTTGGGCTGTCTTTGGCCTGACGCCGCCGCCTGGTCCCATGCCGGTCTGGACGCCGCCGCAACACGAGTGTTCTAGCAGAGAGACATGTGCGGCCGAAGCCGCGCGCCGCCGGGCGTTCGAGGACGCCTATGCGGCGTACAAGGCGCTGCACATGGAGCTGGACGCGCGCATCCGCGCCTTCAACGCCGACTTCGACAGCCGCCTGGTCGGCACCTTCACCTACTACCAGGTCGAAGAGACCGTCACCGAAACCCGCGCCGTCTCGTCCGACCCCGGCAAGATCCTGTCCGGCGGCGCCATGACGCTGACCGGCACGGTCACCAACGACAAGAGCCAGATCGCCGCGGGCGGCGCGCTGAACGTCGCCGGCCCCGTCATCCACAACATCGGCGCCGGCGGCGAGCGCGTCGTCACGCGCGTGGGAACCGCCACCTACACCCAGGCACGCTCCCGCGACCGCCAGGAAACCTCGGCCCCATACACCGCCACGCTTGCCGCGCAGCCCATCGAACTGCCGGTCGGCACGTCCGGCGGCAACGTCGCTGTCCAGCTAAGCGGCTCGCGCCCGGGCGCCAGCAGTGGCGGCGCCGCACCCGGACCGGTGCTGGTCGCAAGCGTCGATCTGCCCGGCGGCACGGTGGTGCGTAGCGTCTCCAATCCCGCCGGCATTCCGGACAGCCAGCTCTACACCGTCAACGGCAGGCCGGACGCGCCTTACGTCGTCGCCACCGATCCGCGTTTCGTCGGCCAGCGTCCGACCGTCTCCAGCGACTACCTGCTGGACCTGTTGAGTCAACCAGGCGCGCTGCCTGGGACCACCATCGGTAACGGCGCCGGCTCGGGTGGCGGCCTGGCAGGCCAACGCCACGACCAGCCCGGCGCGGCTGGCACGGTCAATGCGGGCGTGAGCGCGGGTTCGGTCTCGAATGCGGGCCAGGCTGGCGCCTCGGTCGGCGCCAGCGGCGGCCTGGACGGCCAGCGCCTGGGCGTGCAAGGCGCATCCGGACCCGCCGGTGCCGCGCTCAGCGCGGGCGGCTCGCTCTCCGCCAGCGGCGCCACCGCCGCGGCCGACGGCCAGAAACTTTCCGGCGCGCGTCTGGGCAGTTGGGATTCCTTGGTGCCCGCGGGCGCCAAGTTCCTGACGCCCTCGGGCCAGCCCAAGCGCCTGGGCGACGGCTTCTATGAACAGAAACTCGTGTCCGACCAGATCCTGGCCACCACTGGCCAGCGCTTCCTGGACGGCTACGCCGACAACGACGGCCAGTACAAGGCGCTGCTTGCGGCTGGCGCGCAGTTTGCGCGCAACAACGGCATCCAGCTAGGCGTCGCGCTGACCGAGGCGCAGCAGCGCCTGCTCGACACCGACCTGGTCTGGCTGGTGGAGCAGACCGTCACGCTGCCCGACGGCAGTGTCGAGACCGTGCTGGTGCCGCAGGTCTACCTGCTGGTGCGCGAAGGCGACCTGAAAGGCGACGGCACCTTGATGGCGGGGCGTAGCGTCAAGCTCGCCGCCGACGGCGACATCGCCAACAGCGGAACCATCGGCGCGCGCGACGCTACCGTCATGTCCGCCGCCAACATCGTCAACCAGGCGGGCGGCCTGGTCCAGGGCGCCACCATCGACCTCGCCGCGCGCGAGGACCTGACCAGCCTCGTGTCGCGGATCTTGGGCGGCAACGTCGCCCTGTCGGCCGGCCGCGACATCGCGCTGACCTCCACCTCGGCTTCCGAGAACCACGGCGCGACCTGGGGCTTCTACATCTCCGGCGTCTCCCGCGTGGATGCCGGCAACCTCAGCATGCAGGCCGGGCGCGACCTGAACCTGACCGCTGCGCAAGTCGCCGTCAAGGACAATGCGCGTCTGCAGGCCGGCCGCGACCTTACCCTGGCCACGCTCACTGAAAGCCATGGCGAATCCATCGTCCGCAACAAGAACAACCGGCATGAGTTGAGCACCGGCACGGAAATCGGCTCGCAGATCGCCGCAGGCGGAAATCTCACGCTGATCGCCGGCCAGGACGTCAACGCGCGCGCCGCCGATGTCACGGCAGGCAAGCAACTGGCGGTGGGGGCGGGGCGCGACATCAACCTGACCGCCGGGGTGGAAACGGGATCCGCCTACGACGAAACCCGCTACAAGAAGAAGGGGTTCCTCTCGTCGAAGACGACGCACACCATTACTTCCAGCGACTGGGAACAGTCTCTCGCCACGACCTTCACCGGCGAGACGGCCGTGCTGATGGCGGGACGCGACCTGACCGTGGCGGGTTCCAACGTCGGCGCCCAGCGCGACCTGGTGATGTCCGCCGACCGCGATGTCGACATCCTCCCCGGACAGAACGCCGAAGACAGCTATGACTACAAAATGGTCAAGAAGTCCGGATTCGGCGCGATGGGCGGGTTTAGCTACGGCAGCAGCAAGCAGACGGATTCGCTCGAAGGCAAGAAGGTCTATCACAACGCCAGCATGGTCGGCAGCGTGGAAGGCGATGTGCTGATCAGTGCCGGAAACGCCCTGAACATCATGGGCAGCAACGTCATCGCGCGCCAGGGCGATATCGCGTTGGTCGGCAAGGAAGTCAATATCGGCGCGGCGCTGGATACCACGCGGGAGAAGGAATTCCACGAGATCAAGCAGACGGGTGTGAGCATTAATGCAAGCACACCTGTCGTTAGCGCCATGCAGACCGCGGGAAGGATGGGTGATGCCGCGGGCAAGACCGACAACAAGGTCATGCAGGGCTTGGCGCTGGCCACGACCGGCTTGGCGGCCATGAACGCCGCTGATGCCGTAGCCGCCGATCCCAAGAGCGCGGGCGGTGTGAGCGTGAACATCAACTTTGGCGTGAGCAAGAGCCAAAGCACCACGGATCGCTTTTCTTCCTCCGTTGCGGGCTCCACGGTCGCAGCGGGCAACGATCTCACCATCGTGGCCAGAGGCGCGGGTGCGGATTCGGACGTTACCGTAACGGGCTCGCGGCTCTCGGCGGGGAGCAACGCCGTCATCAAGGCGGACGGCGACATCCTGCTGCAGGCTGCGCAGAATACGTTCGAGCAGCATACGAAGAACAAGAGTACTAGCGCGAGCATAGGCATCGGCGTGGCGGCCAGCTCTGAGAACGGCGTCGGTGTGATGCTCAATATCGGCGCTGGCGGCGCCCGCGGCCGCGCGGATGGCAAGGACACCGGTTGGACCTATACCGACGTGACGGCGGGCAACATGCTCGCGCTGCAGTCGGGCGGCGATACCTCACTGATCGGCGCGGCGGGCCAGGCCAATCAGATCATTGCATCGGTTGGAAGAGACCTGCGCATCGAGACCCTTCAAAACACGAGTACCTACGATTCCAAGCAGCAAAGCGCCGGAATACAGGCGAGCATTTGCATCTACGGTTACTGCAAGAGTTCGGTGTCGGGCAACGTGTCGCAAGGCCGGATGAACAGCGACTTCAAGTCCGCCACGGAACAGGCGGGATTGAAGGCCGGCGACGGCGGCTTCCTGGTCGACGTGAACCGGAACACCGCATTGATCGGAGCCGTGATCTCCAGCAGCGATCAGGCCGTGGCCGACGGTCTGAATCGCTTAAGCACGGGAACGCTCGTCGTCCAGGACCTGAAGAACGCCGCGCGGTACAAGAAGGCGGATCAAATTGCGTTGAGCGGCGGCTATAGCTGGGGCGGCAGCGGAGGCGCCGAGAGCAACAGCGGCGATGTCGGTACGAACTCGAAGGGCCAGGCGGCCGGTGGGTCGGAGAAGGTTCCGGGCACCAGCCTGCCCACTAGCAGTAACGGCACGTCCGTCGGCATGCCCGTAGTCGCCGCCGCCTCGGGCAACGCCAATTCGATCACCCATAGCGGCGTAAGCGGCGGCTCCATCGTCATTCGCGACGAGGCGGGCCAGTTGGCGATGACCGGCAAGACAGCCGCCGAGACCATCGCGTCGCTGAATCGGGACACGTCGGATACGCTGAATGCGCTGAAACCGATCTTTGACAAGGAGAAGATCGAGGCGGGGTTCGAGATCGCTTCGGAATTTCAGTTGCAAGCGGGCCAATTCCTGGCGAATCGGGCGAAAGAGGCGAAGTCGCTTGAGCAGGCACTGGAGAATGAACCTGAAGGTCCGCGCCGAGACCAATTGAAGCTGGCGTTCGAGGAGGCGAAAGTTTGGCAACCAGGCGGAGAAATGCGCCGGTGGCTGACGGCTATATCCGCTGCGATAACCGGCAACGTGACCGGCGCCATGGGCGACATGGTTCAAGCCGCCGCCGTCAACTACCTGCAGGGACTGGCGGCGTCGGAAGTCAAGCGCATCACCGCGAACCTCGGGGATGGCGTCGAAGCCGAGGCCGCGCGAGCCGCCATGCATGCAATCGTGGGCTGCGCAGGCGCGGCGGGCAAAGGAGGGAGCTGCTCGGGTGGTGCTTTAGGCGCCGGTGCCGGTTCGGTAATCAATGCCTTGCTGAGCAGCGATCAAAAGAACTTGAATCCGGAGGAGAAGGAGGCTCGTCGTAACCTCGTGGAGTCTCTTGTGGCGGGTATTGCGCTCGCTGCCGGCTCGAGCGTCATGGATACCACGTTTGCGGCTGTCAATGAGACGGAAAACAACGCCTTGAGCGTACCGGAACATCAGGCGCGAATTCAGGAAACGGCGCAGTGCAATCGTGACAAGGTATGCGAACAGGAAGTTGCGAAAAAATACAAGGAGATCGACGATCAGAAGCGGCAGGCGCTGACCCAATGTGCGAGCCCTGACGCATGTCGTGAAAAAATCGAGGAAGCAACGATGCTACTCGGGGAGTACTCGAGCCGCGTTGCGGATTTGGAAGAAAAGCTGCGAGTCGAGGGTAGTCTCAGTGCCTCTGAGCAGGAGGAGTGGGCGCTTCTAAAGATCCACGCACCGGTGCTGCTTGAAGCGGATCGCAATGCTGCGATCAAGAACGCCATTGTGATGGGAGGTGTTGCGACCAAGCAGCTTGTGTGGGATGAGATAGCGAAGGTCGGGGAGGCTGGGGCGGCAGCAGCGGTTGGCGCTGTCGCTTCAAACAAAAATGGCAATATCCCAAGTCGAACGACTTCAGAAGCAGATACGAGCTCTTCGCCGAAAAAAGGGTCTTTAAAGGGTGAGCCAGAGATTCCTCCCAAAAACGCAAATCCTGACATGGTTCGTTCGATAGCCCGTCAAAATCAGGCGGCCCAAGAACTTGCGAACTTGGGCTATGACGTTGAACAATTGGCAAACACCGGCAGAAAGGGGGCTAATCCCGATCTGCGGATTAATGGCGAATTGGCCGATGTATATTCTCCAATGACCACAAGCTCAATTTCTGTATTGAAAACTGTGGAAGCAAAAGTGAAGAATCAAGCTCAAAATATTGTGATAAATCTCGCTGACTCCTCGTTGAGCATTAAAAAGATGGCGGATGTCTTGGCGCAGAATCCAGTTGCGGGTCTTAATAAGGTTTATCTTATGAAAGATGGTGGAATAAAGATTATTGAGGCCGCAAAATGACAATATCCATGGTGCTCGAAGTAGAGCAGGGGGAAAATATAAACACTATTTCTTGGGTCTTGTCAAAAATGGGGGCGTCCTATGATCAGAGTGATAATTTTCTAAAGGGAAATTTAAAACAATCAAATTGTTTTTTTTCTTTCAATTATTGCGTTAAACCGGAACGCATTGTGGCCGAACAGGCCAAAGAAGGATGGTTGGTTGGCATAAATGGAATATTTGATTGTAGAATTGATTCCTTGAAAGAATGTGCCGACGATATTGAGCTGTTTTTGCGGATTTTTTTTAAGAAAAGCAAGTCTCGATTTGTTCTCTCATTTCAATATGAGAGTATATATGCGGTCCGCGGTATTTCGGACGTTATGTTTATCAAGAGAATGATCGATGATTAGACACTTATAGTGTGAAATAAGGTGTCTGTGAAATAAGATACCGTCTTGGCCGTCAAGCAATCAGGCGTAGTTTGGCTGGTATCGCATGCGGGTTTTAAGCACGCCGTAAAAAAGGTGTCAGACTACATTTTCCGTTGAGGGGGGCGGAAAATGTAGTCTGACACCTTTTTTGGATACGTTGGAGACGTCCCAGAACTGGGGGCAGGTTGTGATTCCTGCCGTAGCCGCGGCGGCCTCGAAGTGCGCGACAAACGCAAGTTGTCAGCGAGCAACTGCGTACGTAGCGGATAAGGCTGTCTACATCGCAGTGCAGATGAAGGACGGTGCCATATATGTCGGCACCGCTGCATTGGTGGGGATATCGGCCGCGTCCGATACGGTAGGAACTTGGGTCTCGGACTTTATCGGCGATGCGTTTGGGAGGGATGCCGCACTCCCGGGCAAACCAGGGGAAGTGGTGCATGTCACGGCACCGCCACCGCTGCTTTCGGAGAAAGACGTCTTTGGCTCGGAGATTCCGGTATGGCCGGGAGAGCCGGTGGGGCCGATTGTGGTGCCGGGGCAGGAGAATAATGGGCCTGTAAGCGGCACAACGACGGCCAGTCCTGTGCCCGAACAACAAGGGCCCCAGATCATACTGAACAGTGCAGTTACGGCGTACGATCGCGTGTATGGGAATCGAACTTCGGTGGAAAATGTCACCTCTCGCGGGACGAGTATTGAGAACGTTCCCAATAGCGATGCCGGTACAGCCGCTGATGACTTCGCTTCTTTGAAACCGGTTAACGGAAAGACGGTATCAACCAGCCGGGGCGATGTTAGCATCGGCACGTTTAGCGATGGTAGTACAGTTATATTTCGCCCTAGTCGGGATGGCCGTACGACGATTGAATTTCAAAATTCCAATGGGCGTACGACAAGGGAAATTCGTTATGGATCAAAGTGATAGACGTATTGAGTTGGAAGAAAATAGTCTTGTTGATGTAAAAAAAATCTTACTTAAAAATGGAAGGCTTGACGAAGCTGAATTGGGTAGGCGGTCATGGAATGTTTTTTGCATAGATGATAAGGCGATATTTGAAGACGATGCCTGTCGATTGGGAAATGCATTTAAAACTCAGGGCGCGAGTTCATTCTTGGTGGCCCGCGTGAGTGATCTTCTCACAGGAAAAAGAAAGATAGGTGTATATAGATTTGAAGCCAGTGAGGCTGGTATAGAAGAGTTTCAAGGGCCTTCGTATAGGGAGATAAATTTGGAAGATTGCCTGTTATTTAATCTTCCTATTACTTGTGTCGTGTTTCGTCCGGGGGGGGTGGATGTTACGACATTCGCAGGAGATATTGCATTTATAGGCGAGATGAGAAAATAAAAAATAGATACCGTCTTGGCCGTCAAGCAATCAGGCGTAGTTCGGCTGGTACCGCATGCGGGTTTTAAGCACGCCGAAGCATAGATGCACCAGCTTTCTCATGGTCGCGCCCAGCGCGGCCATTCTGCTTTTTCCCGCCTGCGGCAGGCGCGCATACCGCAAGCGCATAAAAAAGGTGTCAGACTACATTTTCCGTTGAGGAGGGGCGGAAAATGTAGTCTGACACCTTTTTTGCTAGGGCTGAAAGGGGGAGGATCGACGGCAGGGCAGAGAATACAATCGGTGGCGGAGGAGGCCAAGGCTTCGGCATTGAATGGGGCAAAAGCAACCACTAAGCTGCCTGTCCCCAGCGATCTTCCGACGAACATCCATATAGGGCAGCAAGGTAAACATATACGAGGGCATAAAAACTTCATTGAAGGGCGTAGCTACTTCAATGATGGTGTAGACCCGGCCGACCTCCTGGCGGGAGTCCATAGCGGAAAGTATTCGATTGTTGGAACAGGCGCGCGCGGAAATCCGATTGTGGAATTTGGACGGCCAATAGGTGTTGATGGAAGAACTGGCCAGGTTGTTACAAGAGGGCAAATCCACTATGGCAAGAACGGTGTTCACATTGTGCCTGATGCGAGGAAATAAGAATTATGTTTATAAATAATTTGCCTGACTGGCTAGTGGCATGCTTTCGGGTTGCATTGCTCGGTGAGATATACCCAAATATAAGAGCTATAGCTGTCGGATATAGTGAAAATGGTGAGCTGTTGATCCGTTATTATCTCGATCGTGAGCCGACCGACTTTGACAGGGAAAGCGCGGAAGTCGTGGCGACGAATGTCGAAGCCACAATAACAGAGGTGTGTCTATCTAAGGTTGATATCGAATGTCTGTATACTTTGGATCTTCAAAGAGACCTGCCTCCGCTTAGTGGATTTGTATACGCTCGGCGGGAGATGGTCTAAGGAAAATAAGGTGTCGGACTCTGAGGTTTTCCCACAAATTCATCGGCATCCTCTCATGGATTCTGCGGTGTCGTGGGGTGCTTGCAAGAGCCCAAGCATTGACGTTTCGGTCAAAGCCAGAACCCTCTCGGCATAGATCATGACACCTAGCGTAAGCAACGAGATGGTCGGCCGGTCTTTGCGGTTGTTGGATTCATAGGCCGGCCTCAGTTTCCTGCTCTCAGCCAACTTGCTGACCAGCCACAACAGGAACGTGGCCAACGCGTGGATCAACAACAGGATCTGCAGGCGCGCAGCGCCTGCGCTTTGACTGTCTTCGAAGGAGAACCCGAACTGATGGGATTTCAAACTTCG
>Ga0222427_100864_pt1 | contig 23910 bp, 20 predicted proteins | sample 2B20Ametagenome_FD_182890 | JGI IMG/M metagenome (GOLD analysis project Ga0222427, IMG submission 182890) | Enriched microbial communities from leaf-cutter ant dump, University of Wisconsin, Madison, United States - 2B20A (version 2) | ecosystem: Environmental > Terrestrial > Nest > Insects nest...
GTCGCCGCCGAGACCCCAGTCCGTGACAAGCCAAGCTCGCCGCTTCTCCTTCAACGCAGCCAAGAAGAGCGTCTGCTCTGCCTTGCGCACGGCGGCATACGCTTCACTGGACGCGCCCGGCCGGACGAGTCGCGCTAGGATGTCGGAGAACTTCGAAGCAGCGTCGAGCGGGTCAGGTTCGACTTCGTCAGGCTTCGCGACGACGACCGCACCGGTCCCAATCGTGAGGTCGGCGTAGCTGTCTTCGATCAGTTCCCAGTTCTGATTGGCACCCATCTTCTTCGAGCCGTCATCGCGAGAGATGAGCTTGCGCGGCCAGACGCGCAGCGCGCGGGCGCCGGGCATGGACGGGATGTGAATTGCCGAATAGCCGTGATCTCGCCGAACCTTGCAGGTGCCATAGTGCTCCAACCCAAACAGCGATGCAGCCTGGATCGAGTGACGGCTCGCGCCACCTGAGATCGACACACTGGTCGACATGCCTTCGTGCATGTGCCCGAACAAGTGTGCGTCGAAGCGTCCCGGGGTGTTGATCTCTGCTGCCCAATCACTTTGGGATTCACTGTGCAGCCAGTTCACCGGGTGGTGGGTCACCAGCAATCGGAAGTCGTGCTTGTCACACCATCCATCCGGGTCATGTTTCGTGACGGCATTCAACTGCCGCGGATGGACGCACAAGCGCTCGAAGAAATCTCCGCCAGCGTGATGCAGCCATGCTGAATTCAGTCCGACAACGCCCAGGCGCAAGCCACCCTTTTCAATCGTGGCGGAAAAATCACCCGGAAGAAGTCCCTGGGTGGTGCTTACCATCGGCACGACCTGAGCCAATCGCGCACACCAGTTCACGTAGTTCTGAAACCAATCCGTGACCGCCACCCGGTAGGCCGAATTATCGGACTTCCAGAAGTCATCGCGGACGGCGGCATCGTTCCACCACTGCGCCATGACGCGGCCCGCGGGGTCAAGGTCGCTGGGGCGGGCAAGGTCATGATTGCCCGGCACGACCATCAACTGCGGCTCGGATCCCAGAGTCTTGAAGTGCGCCCAAAGCGACGACAGTTGCTCTGTCAGCTTGTCGAATTCAGCAACGCTCCCGCGTTGCGTCAGGTCGCCCGAGAAGATCACCAAGTCCCAAGGCCCGGCGCGTCCGTGGAGGTTCCGTAGGTCGTCGAAGAACTGAGTTCGGAAGGTCGGCCACATCCAGTCCTGTTGGTTCAAACCGAAGTGAAGATCACTCAGGTGAAGCAGCTTGATGGCAGCTGCCTTCTCGGCCGTATCCATGCTCCGTTCCTCCGCTGTAGCGCTTTTTCCTGATCGTCTCGTCAAGTGTAACCATCCGTGCGATGGCGCCCACGGAGGTGTGGGCGCCCGCCATCCTGGTCGTGATCCAGCCCACGTTCGCGCCGTCAGGTCATGTCGGCTTTAGCCAAACTTGCGGCTCCAGCGACAGCGTGACGGCGACGCGACGCATGCTTTTGGGATCACCGGAAATCAGTCGGCGTTCTCGAAGACCACTTTCGCACCGTGTGCGGACAGTCAAAGCTTTCCCTTGACCGGCAGTTCCCGCTGCACAACGGACATAGGTTCATGAGGCACGGACGGCAGCAATGGGTCGACACGAGCCTGTCGGGGCACGTAGAAGCAGTCTTTCGAGCCGGTACGCGGCGAACCGCGCAATCGAGCGGCCGGTCCTGAGGGTGGCCGCGCTGGCACCTTCAGCCGCTTTTTTGCATCGAAGTTGCAGCGAGGTAGGTCTGCGGGTCTCGGATCCACTCTTGAAGGTCTTCTGCGCGCCAACCACATGCCCGGCCACCCAGATGAACCGGCGCCGGGAAGCGCTTCACGGCAATACGCCTGTAGATGGTCGCCCGGCTCAGCGCCGTGATGCGAACGACGTCCTTCAAGCGAAAGTAGGCTTGAAGCTTTGGGGCAACATAGGCCGAAGATGGGCTCTTGATCTCGCAATTTTTCTCAGGGATCAGCATGCTGCCCCCTGTGCGTTCGCATGCATCCAGAGTGCATCAATTCGCGCCATCCGCAAACCCAGACCATCGCATCAAAGCCAGCCGCAGCAAGGTCTCAAGGCGTTTGAAGCTGCTATGCCCAAGCAATCGGCGACGTACTAGATACTTTGAACCGATACAGCGCTTCCTCCGTCCATGGCCCGATTCTTTCCAACACTCGATCACGCGGAATTCCGCAGCAAAGGCGAACTCACCCTCTTTCAGGAGTTGGCAGCACTCGACGATGGGTTCACCGTCATCCACTCGCTGCCTTGGCTGCGAGGCAGAACCAAGCGGGTGTACTCGCAGGAGCTGCAGGAGTACCTGCGGGTCTCCTTGGCCAGGAAGCACCTGTCCGGAGAGGTGGACTTCGTGATCCTGCATGCGGAGCTGGGCATGCTTTGCATCGAGACGAAGTCGGGGCTGTACAGGCCTTCGGGCGTTCGATTCATCCACGAACGTGATGGATACGAAATCGATCCCTTGAATCAGGTCAAGGACAACACCTTCGTCCTCGTCGAGATGCTGCAGTCGTGGCAGATGGAGTGCCCGGTCGGCTACGCGGTGCACTTTCCGGACTTCGATCTTGATAACTCGCAGATCGCCAGCGCGTACATGCCGCTTGACCGGCAGCTCCCCGACGGCATCCTGATCCTGCAGAAACATCGTCGGGATATACCCTCGCGCATCGTGCAACTGATGGCGCACTGGAAAGCCGCACTGAACTACGGCAACCAGAGCGACTTCAGCCGCGAGATCGATCGATTCCTCCACGCCATCTGGCCACAGGAAGTACGGGACGGGCATCTCGGACGCAAGATCATCGCGGACGGCGAGTTGTGGCTTCGACTCGACGAGAAGCAGGCGAATCAGGTGGCCTTGTGCCTCGGCGCTGATCGCAGGCTGATCGCGGGGTTTTCGGGCAGCGGCAAGACACTCATTGCACGCTCCCTTGCCGAGCAGTTCGCGAACAGGGACCTCAAGGTGCTCTTCCTTCTGAAGAATCGCCAGATCACACAGAAGGTGGCCGCTCAATTGAGCCATCTCGGCCGGGCGGTCACGGTTCAGACCTTTCATTCCTATTGCGAGTCCCTGGGTGCGCGGAATAGAGACGGCACCTCTGGCGAGCCCAACTATGACGAACATCACCTGGCACTGCATGGGGCGGAGGACCGCCAGTACGCGGTGCTGATCGTCGATGAGGCCCAGGCGCTCAACGAGGCCGATCACCTGGCGCTGCGCGACCATTTCGCCAATGCACGTAAGTTCATCTTTGCCGATGAACTCCAGGTGCTTCCCGGTATCGAGAAGGGCAGTTCCTACCGATTCCTGGAGGACACCTACGGCGAGCGATTCTTCTATCTGGCGACGGTCTACCGGAATCCCGGAGGCATCACCCGGACGATGACGGAGATGCGGCCGCCACGGCATGAGGTGAACTGCCCTCGCCCGATCTCCAGGGAGGACTTGTCCAAAAGCATCAGCAGGGATGTCTCCTTGAGCATCCAGACCATGACGGAGAAACTCTCGAAGGCCGGTGTCATGGCAGAGGACATGATCGTGCTCAGCCAGTTCTCCTGGTTGGTTGGGGCGATTGATGTCTCGCGATCCACGATCTCGGCGTATCGGGGCATGGAGAAGCCAGTCGTCATCATCGTAGCGGGCTTCGACATGGACGACACCACATTGGCTTGCGCACTCGGGAGGGCCACCACGCGCGCTTACATCATCGTACCCATCGAATTGCTCGTGGGTCTGAGCGGCGTGAAGTCGGACTTCCTACGAAAAGGTTTGGAAAAAATTGATCGCACACAAGTGCTCAATCAGGATGCCTGCAATCCGGACCCGCGATTCATCGCTAACAAGGTACCGAAATTCGCAGGCGCAATCGGAAGGCACGAAATCTTCGGCGAAGGATTCTTCTACGCAAGTCGATGGAGGCGATGGGTCTATGAAGGAGGCCCCCGGTGGACCAACCGCGGAGTTCAACTCTGGGGTTGGTGGCTTTCGCTTTCGACAAGCCTTCCCATCTCTGGGATCGATCCGGTGCGCAACGAGCTGACAGGCTGCTATCTCCACTCTTGCGCCGAATGCGGCACTACGACACCACATGACGCACATCGCATATGCCTGACTTGCCTGGCCTCGCCATTGGATGAGGCCAGGACATCCGAAATCGTCATGCAGGCGGCTGAATTGAGGGTCGTCCGATCGAGTACGCGGGAGCAATCGCTGATCAAGGTGGCAGCACTGGTCGGCGATTTCCAATTTCCGCGCTCGAATGACGCCGTGAGTAGGATGACCGAAGTGCCTGTCTTGTTCCTCGCGACCACGATCGTCGAGTTTCGGATGCGCCGCGGGGCAATAGTTGCCACCAAGTCCCAGATGGAGCAATGGCTGCGAGAAGTGTTGGTAGCTAGCGATTTAAATGACTCCATCGAGGGCCTTACGGGCCGCACGATCAGTAGCCTCTGCGCGCAGAAGCTCCTGGTGAAGATCGACACTGGCCGATACCGACTAACGGATTCTCAATAGCCCCGACCTACTCGATCAGATCGCGATCTCAAGCTTTCGACAGTCCATGTCCTTCAATGGCAGTTGCCGGGTTCCCTTGCCCGCAGCGGCGAAGGCCGCGTTGAGCACGGCCCGGTGCGGCCACCGCGATGGTGGTCTCATCGCGGCCGGCCGGTGATCGTCAAAATCCTGATGCACCTGGGGCTCGCGAGGCCCGCCGCTGGAGCCCTCACGCTGAAGGCTAGGTGGCCTGATCCAGTCATTGCGGTGGACCCGTAGACTGAGCGACCAATCGAACAGAGCCCGAATTGCGGCACCGGGCAACTGTATATCTTCGCGGCCATCCTCGAGCCGCCCGCGATCGCCAAGACCTTATCCACCTGGCGCCCGCTCCGCTGCCGCCGCCCCAGGCCTAGCACGCGAGGCTGGGCAAGCCTGAAGCTGCCTGCGCCAGCATCAACACCTTCCCCCAGGCTGCAACGCCAGACCGCACCGGCGCGGCCGCGGACCGCGTCAAGGCGATGCACAGCCTCGCCGAGTTCAGCCGTTCTACCTCGGCGAGCACCGCAACCGCACTTGCCGCCGCCTGTACTTCGTCGGCTCGACGCTGAGGCTGCTCTGCCTGGCCTACGCGTTGATCACGCAGCAGTGGGGCTTCATCCTGTTGGGCTTGCTGCTCGGCTACGCCTTCGCGTGGATCGAGCACTTCGGCTTCGAGAAGAACAAGCCGACGTCGTTCAAGCGGCCGCTCTACAGCTGCATGGGGGATTGGGTGATGTACAAGGACATCTGGGTCGGGCGGATTCCGTTCTGACGTCCGTCCGACTGGGTCCGCCCTCGCCTGATCGGCGCGGCCCGGACCAGACCAACGTTCAGGTCTTGCCGTAGCCGTCAATGGCCGTGAGCACCGTCAGGAAGCCGTTCAGGCTGTCCAGCACGGCTTCCACCTTAGTGGCATTCTGGATCTCCGCCGCCAGCGCCTTCGTCGCCGCGAGCGCCTTGCTCACCAGCGCGCTGGAGGGCGGAGCGATCGTCCCCTTCCGATAGCCCGCCAGCAGCGCGTCGCGGCGCTCCACCAGCTCGGTGATCTGGGCGTCCAGTTGGGTGAACACCGCCATGGCGCGCACGCGATCGGCGCTGGAGACGAAAGGGTCCTTCGCCTTCGTCCGGAAGTATTCGCGCTCGGCCGTCAACGACTCGATCGCATAGTCGAGATAGGAAAGCACCTTCGCAGCTTGGTCGTCCATCAAAGCCCGGTCCTTGTTGTCGTGGGTTTAGAACACATCCGCAGAACACGTTGCAGACACTTCGTGCATCAGTTCGCGGCGCTGGCGTCGGCAGCCTCAGCGGCGGCCTTGGCATCGTCGATCGCCTTCTTGGCGTCCTTCAGGCTGTCCTTCACCGCCTTGATGAGCGCCTTGCCTTCCTTGAACTGATCCTTGACCTCCACACCAGCCGCCAGCTTGACGAGCGCGGACTGGGTCGCAGCGGTGGTCGTGACCGTGCTGGGGATGGGTTTAAGCAGCTTGGCGGTTTCCGCCTGATAGACGTCAGCGCCGATGGCGGCCTTGCGCAGCGCCTCGGACTCCTTCAACAGTGTGCTGAAGCGCTCATAGATCAGCTTGCCGTCGGTATCGCCCGCCGCGTCCGTTAGCAACTTCTCTCGCTTGAGCTGCCCCTCCGCCGAGTTGAGGTTGGCCCGCTGCTTAGCCAGCGTGACCGTCAGCTGCTTTTCCGACCGCGTTTCCTCATCGCGATAGGCCTTGAGGCTGTCTTCGAGCTCGGCAATCATCGACACACCGAGCTGCGCTTGTTCACGCGCCGGCTGGCTGGTCGCGCAACCGCTCAGCAGGACCACCGCCATCAACGACATCCACGACGTCAGCGACATCACACCCATGCACTTCATTTGTTGACCCCATAGGCGATGAACACGGCCGCCAGGTTGTTGATGAACTGGCTGATCTGCTCCTTCTTGATGTCGGTGCCGGCCCAAACCGCCAGCTGATCCACGTTACTGCCGATCAGCGTGTTCCAGGCCTGCAGGGACATCTCGCTGGCGGTGAGCGCGTTTAGGCGCTCCAGCGCGTTTTCCTGGGCCTTCAGGCGGTCGAGCTCGGCAGCGTAGGTGATGCCACCTTCGGACAGACCGACGATCGCCGCCGCCACGCGCTCGCGCGTCTGCACATCGGCGGCGGTCTTGGCCAGCATGAAGGTCCGGAATATCCGCGGCCCTGCGGCGTCGATCGCCTGCGTGGCGTAGGCGTCCGCAGTGAGGTAGCTCTCCAGCTGAAGCTCCAGCACCTGCATCGTGCGCTTCGCCAGCTCGACGCGCTGTTCATTGACCGCGATGGCGCGTTGCACACGCGCCTGCTCCAGCTCCGCGAGCTTGCGTTCCAGCACCATGGCGGCCAGACCGTAGTCGGCAGAGGCTTTGAAGCGCTTGCTGGTCTGATCGAAGTAGTCGGCAAACAGAATCACCGCCGCAGCCGCCTTGCCAGTGTCGGCGGGCGGCGCCTCACCCGGCTTGGCGTCCTTGATCGATTTCAGGAAGTCGTTCAGGGACTCCTGCTTGATCTCGGTCAGCGCGTCCTTCAGATAATCGTTGTCGGGAAACTGCGCCGCGATTTTCGCCAGCCCATCGACCGCGGTGGCCAGATTGGCCGAGGCCTGCTTCACAGCGGCCAGATTGCTGCCCTTGCCATCGTCAGCCGCTTGCTGCTTGGCCACCTCCACCTTGGCCGCATCCACCGGCTGTTTACTGTCTGCTGCCTTGACCTTGAGAGCGGCGAGATCATCCCGCAACTTGCTATAGCGCGTGATGGCTGCTGCCAACGCGGACTTGGACATCGTGGCGCTGATCAGGTTGCTTCTGGCCTGCTCCTGCGCGGCGATCTTTTTGCAGAGCCCCGTGACGCTGTCTCCGAGTGGCGGAGTCAGCAACGACAGCAGACGTGCATCGCCGTTGGCCTTCTTCGTCCAGGCGGCTTCGAGCTTCTTGGCTGGATCGAGCCACTGCGTGCAGGTGGGCAGCGGGCTGCCGAACTCCCGCTCAATGGCGCTGGCCTTCGCGTCCCAGACGGCATTGAGCGGACGCAGTCCGCCTCGCCCATCCATCACGTCGGACCATTTCTTCTGGAGGTCACTGAAGGAGCAATAGTCGGGTTTGCCGCCAGTCGCGGAGACAGGTGCAGGGATCCGCCTGACGCAGTCCACGCCAGCTTGGCCCACTTGCAGCATCTGCTGCGTGTTGGCGAACACATCGCGGATCGTTTCGTCAGATGCCTTGCCCAACGACAACGCCAATGCCTCCCGCTGGAACAACTCGTTCTGACTGATCGTCGCCTGCCGCAGGTCCTGCAACTGCGTCAGGTTCTGCCGGGCGATGCTGGTCTGCCCCGCCAGATCCACCTTGCCCCAGGCCTCCTTGGCGGCCTTGCCCTGCCCGTCCCGGGTCTCGCTGTAGAGCATGCTCCCGCATGCCTGCAAGGACAGGCAACCTACGATCGCGGCGATCATGCCGACTCCTCGCATCATTCGATGTCCCCTCTTCCAGAAAATCGGTCCGCCGCGCTCACCCTCTCTCTGCCTGCAGGAGGGGCTTGAACGCGCGGATCGATTCTGCGTGGAGCAGGCGCTCCTGTATGCAGGGTGGAAACCCTAGCGAGCTTGTTATTCCGATTGAGTCAGCCCTTCAGTTGCCCCTTCAACGCCCTCAGCATCTCATCGACCATCTTGTCGAGGTCGTACTGCAACTTCCAGCCCCAGTTGCGTTGCGCGACGGTGCCCGTCGTGCGGAGCGCGCCGGATGTCGCAGCCCGTTGGGGCTGCGCCGCGGCTTGCACGATAGGCTTCCGGTGGGGTGAACCTGCACAGTCTCAGCCGTGCTCCGTGACTCAATCGCCTTAATGGCTGCCAGCCGACGTGTGCCCTCCGCCGCGGGACCACCTTCGGGTGTGTCCCTTTGGGCTGACTGGCGGCTTCAGGGCGACGAGATCGGGGCAGCGGATGTCGGTTTAGGGTCGGCAGCGTGACTTCGCCCCATCCATCAGCCGACTTTCACCGAGGCTCCCACCTGGCAAGACTTTGACCTGTTGAGCTAGACGACTGCAGCACTTTCAAATCCGGTCATTGAAGCCGGCTGGCCGTCACTTTGGCCGAGGACCGCTTCCTGCGCGACACCGTGAACGCGGCGTGCGACTGCCAATGACGGCACCCGCTGCACTGCAGACGTTCGAGATCGCTGAGCGGACGACAGCAACGGGTCGATTGCTGACCGACGCGAACGACCGCTGACGGGGCTCTCAGATTTGTTGCGCTGATGCATTGAATCAGCCGTCAGCCGACAGACCACTCATGCTGCGCAGCCGACATTGAGCGACGAGGACAGCCGGATTTTCAGCACAGCACATCCAGTGGCAGGTGGCGTCAGCACATCGGTCGTGCGCCCTGCCGACCGCCGGATACCCAGACTTTGTTGCCCCTGCCACTCAGGCCACAGCCGCGCATGGCCGCGCTTTGCGCAAGCCGTCCCTAAACCTCAAACGCCCCGCGCTCCTTCCCCGCGATCCACTTGGGCACCCGCCCCTTGCCGCTCCATGTCGCGCCTGTCACCGGATCCCGGTATTTGGCTGGTGCCTTCTGAGGTGCGGGCTTCCACGGGAACACCTGCTGCGCCGTGAATCCGAACTTCGCCACCAGGGCATGCACCTCGTCCAATGCCCGCGCTGTCGCCGCCTTGTGCGCCACGGCAATTTGCTGCTCCAGGATCTTGCGTTGTGCCAGCAGTTCTTCGTAAGTGCCCATGTTTCCTTCAATGGTGGTTGGGTTGAAGCATCGAGAATATCCGCTCCCGCCTTTTCTTCTGCCCTCGTGCCCTCGCGGCGCAAAAAAAGAACGGCGAGAAAGCCGACGAACCTGGTGCCCCCTGCACCAGGTTCGTCGCTTCATGCGGCGCCCTTACTCCGATGGCAGGGACGGCCGGCACGGCAACACACCCAGCGCCTCCAGGCCCAGGCCCTCCAGGCGCTGCCCGTCCGTGCCGCGCAAGGTCCAGCGTCCCGTTCCTTGGACCCAAAGCCTGGCGCCGTAGCCGCACCCCCATGGTGCCAGCCATCGGGGTGCGACTACCAGCAGGGAGCTGCTACGTCCCCTTCGCTCGATCCCCACCACCCATACCCAGTGCCTGGCGCCTTGCCGGTGCAAACGCACCAGCAGCCCGCCCCCGGATGCCAGGACGCCCTCCAGGGCCCGGACTTGGCACGTCGAGAGGATCTGGAGACGGCATGCAGGAAGCACCGGCCCCAAGGCCTGCGCCAGTTGCGCAGGTGCCGCAGAAGGAGTCGGCACCTTGCACATGGTTTCCCAGGGCAGTTGCCCCAGCACCGCGGCACAGCGGCGCGCACACCACCACGCACCTTCGGGGTCGGCGGCGGTTGGCGAGGATGGGACTTCACGCATCTCACACGGCAGCCGCTGCCAGACATGCCGGCCACCGGGCGTGCGGCGCACCGCATAGCGCCACCGTCCTTCAAAGCGCAGACCGGCCATGAAGTGGTGCGTCGTGCACGGTACGCGGGCCTGTACCTGCAGATTGGCAAGCATGGCTCAGCCCTGCACCGATGCATCCGGGGAGCTGGATCCACGCATCTTGCGCTGCAGTTGCTGCGCGAGCCGGTGGGTTGACGTATCCCTGGCATCGTCTGGACCTGCCGCTTCATCCGCACCAGGGAATTCTGGCGGGTAGAACTCTTCCACCACGGCGGCGCCGTCCTCCTCGGTCTCCTCGAACTCCCCGAGTGCAAAGCCCGCCCGGGCCGCATCGTCCAGGGCCGCCTGGTTCACCCCGGCAGCCTGGCGCGCATCCCAGGCAGCCCGCGCCGTGCCAATTGCTTCCTCCAGCGTGCAGTCTTCACGCAGCGTCAAATCGACGTAGTAGATCGGCGCGCGATGCGACATCTGGGTGGATTTGCCACGCAGACGCAGCGCCAGGGGCAGTGTGGACAGCAGCCCTCCCGACAGCGCCGCAAAATACCGCAGGCGTGCCGAGAGCGTACGGATGCTGTTGAAGCCCGTGGTGCGCAGCACAAAGCAACTGAGTTCGTCCGCCGCACTGCCATCGGCATCGATGCGAACCGCCAGCCGTCCATAGGGCTTGCAGTTCCCTCCTATCGCCATGGGACAGGCAAGGGGTGATGGGCAGGGATGGCTTTGCATCCCGGAAGACGTGGCCCGTTTGCAGGTCTCGCCATTGCCCACGCACACGGGCCTGCCGCTGGCGCGGTCAAACAGCGTGTAGCAGGCCCGCAAGCTCAGATCGGGATCGTCAAACAACAGGCGCACGGGAATGCTGCGCAGCTTTGCCGTCTTGTCCTGGCGCAGCTGCTCATCCAGGGGATGGTTGATCCAGCCGTCACGGGTTTGCACCTGGCTGGTGATGGTGAATTCGTCGTCCTTCTCCGGCAGGCGTTTGCCGTTTTTCTCGACAACCTTGCCAATGGAGATCCGGCCAATCACCGGCGGGGTCAATGCCAAACCTTTGAGCATGGTGGCTCCTTCCTTGTGAGACAAAAAGAAACGGGCCAGCACTTCTGTGGTGCTGGCCCGTTATGGGGTGGATGAAAGAAGTAGATGGGTGAGGCGGTGTCGCTCGAAGCGGCTGGTGTTTGCGCGACGCCAGCGACCTTCAGGCCTGCACCAGAAACCGCCGGCTGCCCGGCTTGGTGCGCTGGTAGTGCTGTGCCAGCTCTGGCTGATCCTTGAGCAATTGCTCGGTGTCCAGTGCGACCGTATCCTTGCTGCGCTTCCAGGAAACTTCACCCGCCTCGAAGACAGCCCGCATGGCCTCTCCCATGCGTTGCTGGATCCGTTGCTTGAGCTGGGCCTCCAGTGCAGCCTGGCTGGCGATCACCGCCCGCACGGACAGCAGATCCGAGAACACGCCTGACATCTCCAGGTCGGTGGAAAGATCGAGCGTGCTGCCGCTGTCCCGGGGGTACAGGGCGCGCAATGCCAGGTCAGCAGAATCGGAGCCATCCGCCGCAGGGGCCTGATCCCGCTCCACGCAGTCCCAGAACTGGCGCTCCAACGCAATCAACTGGGCGGTCATGGTGTCGTCGCGCACGATGCGAAACACCTGGAGATCCTGCCCGCCAAGCAGCACCGCCACGTCAGCAGCCTGCTTGCCTGTCACCGCCAACTGGTGCATCACCTGCAGTTGCACATACGCTGGAACACCGTCGTTCCAAAAGCGTACGCCATGGATGCCCGCCGTCTTGCATTCCAGTATCTGCACGTCGCCCGCGCCCACGACCTCGCGGTCAATGTTGGCCAGCATCCAGGGGTGATCAGGATGCTGCAGCACGGCGTTGAGACGTCGCACCCGGTGCCCCGTGCGGCGGGTGTAGTGCGCCGCCACGATCGGCTCCAGCAACGTGCCCCAGTACATGGGGCTCTGGTCATCGTTGGGGTCGGCCTGCGGTAGACCGGCATCGCGGCCGGTCTTCTCCATCCACAGCTGAAGCCGTGACTTGTAGGGATGCAGGCCCACAGCGGCGGCCGCATCCGAGCTGCCAATACCGCCCTGGCGCACCTGCAGCCAGGCACCACGGCTCAGGCCGTTGGTTTTAACGAGTTTCAAGGCAGGACGGCCCTTGCCTTGTGTGGGAGTGGGTTGTGCCAGTGAATAGGCCATGCGATTTCTCCAGAAAAAAGCAGTGAATGAGCCCATAGCAAAAAGCCCCAGCCCCTGTGAAGGGAGCCGGGGGCTTGCATGCAGATGGGTGGTGGTTGGTAAGTCAGCGGGGTGAGGGAAAGTCCCGAATGCGTGCGGAAGCCAGGCCCAGCGCCCTCAGGCGACGAGTTGCAAGGCCGTATCCAAGGCGCGCTGCTTGATGGCTGCACCCTGGCCGAACCAGGCACTGTCCAGGCGGTTGTCCTGGCTGCGTGCCTGCTTCTCGTGATCGACGTACTCGGTAATGGCGCACAGCAGGCCCCAGGCGGTGCCTTTGGCCGCTTGCAGTTCTGCTCCTCGGCCGTGCCCCTCGTAGAGCGCCTGGACTTTCTTGAGCGCACGCTCGTTGCTCAAGCCGCTGGCCGAATCCATTGCGGTGTCGTTCTGGCAGATCACCTTGAGGAAGTAGTTCAAGGCTTCGTGGGCTTTGACTTTGCGCTCTGCCAGGGTTTTCATGCGGTACATGAAGCCGTCCCATTGCGACACGGCGATGCCCAACTGGCGTTTGACGGCCTGGGCATCGAACTGGGTGGAGTGCGGCACCTTGATGGCGCCAGGCGCATGGGCGCTTTGCAGGGCCACGGCCAGGGTGTTGTTGCACACCACCCGCACGCTGGTCGGTATGGCCATGGTGGCAAGGGTGCCGTCGCAGGAGGTGGCAAGGAGCAAGTAGCTATGCACTAGGTCGTTGCCCTTGAGGGCAGTGGATTTGTCCGTGCGGGCCAGGGCCCAGAAGCGGCGACCAGCCTTGAGTACGCCCGCAGTTTCCAGCTCGAATCCTGCAACCTCAGAAAGGTCACGGTAGAACTCCAGCACTTCGCGCGGCTGCACGACCTTGTAGCGTTGACTAACCACGGACAGTGCGGCCTTGGTGTCGCTGCGGTACAGAACCTTTTGCTCGGGGAACTCCAGCGCTTCACCGTACAGGCCGTGGCCATCGGCCTGGTCTGCGGCCAGGTAGCGCACTGGGGTTTCGTGGATGCTCCATTGCATGCCTGCAGCCTGGGCCCAGACGTCGATGGATTGCTTTTGCGGCAGTGCATGGCCCAGCTGGTGCCAGGGGGCCTGGCCGGTGTAGGCCATGGTTTCGATGAGGTGTGACATGAACGACTCCTTGGAGTGGAATGGGTAAGAGGAATGGAGAAAAGACAACAAAAAAGCCAGTGCACCCGGTGAGTGCACTGGCTTCAGGCGAAGAGCGTTCAACCACGAACGCCGGGGGGACTATCCAGAGAACTGGCTCCCACAGTCGAGGCAGCGGTAGGACACCAGCACATGGGCGTCCAGCCGCCGGCCCAAGGCAGCGCCCGCAGCACAGCCGGTGGAGGCTCCGGCGAGCGCCCCCAGCGTGAGCGCAGAGGCCAAGGCCACTGCACGCAGGCGTGGCTGCGCCAGGCCACCCACGTACGGGCGCGCGATCTCCAGTGCCTTGATGCCCCCACTGATGCCTCCGGCCATGGCTCCCACCAAAGCGCTGATGCGCTTGGAGGTGCCATGGCGTTGCACGCGCCGGCTCTGGCAGAGGGGACATACCACCGCAGTGAACGGCGTGTGCTCTGCATGGAAGGGGAAGGCGCCGGTTTCAGCGAAGTCACCCGGGTCTGGCTCGGGCGCGTACGCTTCCCCCAAAGGGGCCTGCGGGTTCATGGCGTCGCTCCTGCCACGGTGTCCGCCCCAGGCGCAGACACGGAGCAGCCACAGGGATAACGGCCATTGGCCGTGGCGCGTACCTGAGCGATGTAGCAGCCCAGGGCAGTGGCCGCTGCCAAGCCAGCGCAGAAGGCCAGCCCGAAGGCTGCCAGGCTGTCTAACGAAGACGAAGGTGGTGAATAGACCATGAGAACTCCTTTGAAGGGTGGAACAAGGAGCTCCTGCACTGCTGCACGCCAAGGCGCAGGCTACAGGTGGCTCATGGGTGTCATATATCGCTGAGATTTTTTAGAATGGCATGACCTATGAAATCATCAGGGATGCGACGCCTACTTCCACCCCCATAAAAAATCTGAATAATGCAAGACAAAAAAGATCCCAACGAAATACTCAATTATTTAATTTATGAATTTTCCAAAGAAACTAGATTAGTATCGAGAGATATATTCCATTTAATGGAGAAATTTGGAATAAAAAAAAGTGAAATTAAAATAAAAAACAACACAGAAGACTTTCATGCAATATTCGAATCACTCCTTCATCACGAAAAGGAAGTGCGCTCGATTGAGTTTGGTTCCACCGGGAAAAATTTCCTTTACCATCGAGATAGATGGATTCAATTCTCCATTGACGCCATAGTTATTTCCGAGTACTTTTTTAATAAAAATATACATAACAAGGCATGGCTCAGTCTGAATCTTGCAACGCGTTACATTGCAAAGGCAGAAGTCATTTCACGCATACACATGTGCACAATAGTTGAGATAGAGGAGAAGCAAAAAAAATCCGCAAGCAGAAAGATGGGGGCAATTACAAAAAAATCAAAAGACCTTCTGGCGGAAATATTCAAAATTCACGCCCCCATACAGGGGTGGCCTACCATGAAGCTGGCTATTCACCAGATCACACCCCACCTCTTAGATGAAATAAAAAGCAGAAATCCTAATGCGACACAGGAAAAAATCGAAGCCATATGCGACAATAATATAAAAAACATCACCAAATGGATGAGAACCGATCTTGCATTCAAGATGAAAATAGAAAGACATCTTCAAGACAAAGCGGTTCCCGATCTATCCGACATAGATTTTTTCAAGCTTGCTTCAAAGGGTGTCAAGGAGACAAATTCTTCGCGCTAGCTTTTTTTCCTCTTGGGCGGCCTTGCTTGACTTTGTGCTCTTTACAAAAAGACGTCTGAAAGCTCCGCTGCTTGCCGGGCAGACGCAATCGGCAGTGGTAGTCCGCCTTCGTCAGATAGCCGACGACCCGCTCAAAACGCTCTCTCACACTCGGATCACCGTGGTTGAGGGTACCAATCCCGCAGACGTCGTAGGTATGCTTGTTGGCATTACAGTTATAGAAATTGCCTTCCTGCTTGGTGACCTCCTCCCACATCTTTCCAATATGCATTCCAATCTTGATATCACTTTGATGCATTGATCCATCAAAGAAGAAGAGCATGTGGTAGTGGTACCCACGATTGACGCCATACTCCAGCTTCCATGCATAGCCCATGAGCCCTTTACCGTAATGGCAACGAACTGCCTTGAAGAGCGCATCGCGGTCAAGACTAACTTGGTGATACACCTTGCTTTCCCCCATGGCCTCTACGCCAAACCCTGTCCGGTACAGGCAATCCACACGCACCGCCAGCAGCCGGCTTCTGACCAACAACAGCTGATCTAAAAGCGCCATCAAGGACGCATGGTTCTTTTTAGCACCTCGGACAAAGTTACGAGACAGGACGCTGCCTTTGCTGCGAGAAGTCTGTTTCCAGAAATTCGACAGAACCTCCTTTAAGGCAGCGCAGTACGCATTGAGAGACGTCGAGCGTTTCTTCCTTCCGTCGTAAGAGTCAACACCAAAAGCATGTCGATCAAATCCAAAAAGTTTCTTTTCAACGAGAAGGCTCACAAGAAGGTTTGACAAAGGATGCAAGAGATAACGGTCAGTGTAACCAATCACATCACTCAATGGCATTTGCAACAAAAAAACCAAATCATCACACGTTTTTTTCTCTCCTTCCCAGCGTAAATGGGCTACTCCGCGAATCATTTCACAAAACAGAACAGGCTCCGTCTTTACATCGGAAATTATCTTTGCTAATTTTTCAAAATTGAGCATCTTCGAAGGTGTATCGAAGGTATTTTTGTCAATGATCCAACGCACATCCCCGCCGGGATGGTCTTGCATACTCAGAATAAATGCTTCATCGCTTCTTGGAGGGCGATGAGTCAATGTATTTTCATGAATTGATTTACTATTGCGAAGCATTAAAACCTCTTTTTTTGCAAATAAATTTTCAGAAACAAATCCATCAAGCATTGCACGACTCATGCCACACATGCTTTGTTTTGAATTCAATTTTTTTCGTATCTTGCAAGATAAATTTATTCATCAACACCCATGCCTCTACCTTTTTTGATAAATATCTCTATTATTTCTATTTCTATATAACAAGTACCTGAATGGCGAAAATTAAAAACATGAAAAAATTCAGAAAAACACCCAGCCTCCTTTGGGCTTGGAAGGATTTCTTAGAAAAAAACAGAAAATAATTAGTGTCATTTAAACCACCTCTTTGGGAGGTGGTTTCCAAAAAAAATTTACTTGGAAAATTGCTGCATGCGGCTTATCGTCCATGCCTCCAACTGAGCACGATCCCAGGCGATGGCAGATGCACCCAGCTTGTAGGGCTTGGGGAACGTTGGGTCGAAGTACTGAGACGTCTTGGTGATCTTGTTGTAAATCGATGATCGCGACAGTCCGAGGTACGCGCACACAGCGCGGATGCGCAAGGCCTGCATGGAGGGAGGTTGGTTGTATGTGGTCAAGGAAGCTCCTGGTTTGGAAGGGGGACACCCCGAACTGTAGAGATCTCCCATCAAAACCATAGCTTTTGTCAGCAGTTAGCTTTTGGGGGAGGAGACCGGATAAATGTTTTAACTCCCCCGATGCTTTCCCTGAAGGCGTCCATGCGGCACACTGGCAGGATGGCAATCCGAACCAACAGATCCCACACCCAAGCTGAGCTCGAGGAAAAATACCAAGATGTCTGGCGCAGACACCTCAGCGGTGAAGGTGTGATGGCCATTGCGCGAGCGCTGGAGCTCAGCTATCCCACCGTGCGAAAAATCATCGATGCTTGCAAAGCAAACAACGGCGAAGTGCCTCCACCTCAACCCAGAGGGCGTAAATCAGGTCAGGGCAGGAGCCTCGGCACAGCGCAGCAAGCCGGATTGCTCAAAGCACTGTGCAGCGAGCCCCCTGATAGTGCACGCCTTGGCCTGAGATCAACTCTTTGGGACACCTCAGCTGTTCAGCGACTAGTACAAATCGACTGCGCCCAAGATCTTCCGTACAGTACGGCGGTGGGCTATCTGGAGCGTTGGGGCATCATTCCAGAACATCCCTTTGAGGTAGGTTTAGGAAAAAACAAGCCTACATACATTCGATGGGCCAGTGAAATTTACCCTCGCATCGAAATGGAGGCTCAAGCAGCAGAAGGTGAAGTTCTGTGGTTTTTCGAAGATGGGGTTTATGGAGAAGCCTGCACACTGCTATCCAATAATCCAAGCGAAGCCCTCTCCAAAAGCCCTCCAGAGCTAATACTTCTTTCAGTCATCCAAGGAAAGCTGTGCAATCTCGATGGAGAACACATGCTTTTAGTGCCTCCATTCCTCGATATATCGTGGCTTGAGCTACCAATGCCAAAAACACTTGATTTCAGTCAATCTTGGATGCTCTTCAAAGACACCAAGCCACAAGAGCGAGTGGATGCGTTCCTTGACGCACTGAAGAGGCGTTCCATGCAGTCAAAGAAGACCATCTTTTTGATTGCCGGCGCTGAGATCTCTTGCGCATTAAAATCCAGTGCAGCATCAGCTTCCTTGAGCGATGAATACATCAAAATTTATCATCTCCCTGCGTAAGCTCGGTCACGGTCCACGCTTATGACCCACCACAAGCACACGGCCTGCTCTGAACTTTTGATGGCTGTACCTCTGTGGTTTTTTTCAGCCTGAGGTGTCGACATCTCCCAGGCTGGATTTTTCCAAAAATTGGGAAGATGGAAGGCTAAAAATTAGTTCCCTCCACCCAAAAAGTTAGTTCCCTTCAGAGGGAAAACGCTGCGAAGCGAACAGAAACCTTGTTATCTTCCTCTGGACCTCGGCCCAGAGGTTGATTTGGAAATTCATTGAATTTGTCGATCCAGGAGCTCCGCCGTGTAAGGTGCTGCACAGTGAGGTGCGCATGGGCAGAAGACCGAAAACTCCACTGATACTGAGCACGGTGGAACGCGAAGAACTGCTCGCGCTGACCCGGCGTCGCAAAAACACGGCCCAGGCCCTGGCATTGCGAGCACGCATCGTGTTGGCTTGTGCTGAAGGGTTGGAGAACAAAGAGGTGGCTGCGCGTCAGCAGGTCACGCAGCAGACGATCTCCAAGTGGCGCGGTCGTTTTGTTGCGCTGAGGCTCAATGGTCTGTTGAATGCACCGCGCCCGGGGGCACCGCGTACGATCGACGAGGCCCAAGTCCATGCCGTCCTTGCCAAGACGCTGGAGGCTGAGCCCACTACTGTCTCGCAGTGGAGTACGCGCAGTATGGCGCGCACCATGGGAATGTCACAGACGGCTGTGAGCCGAATCTGGCGGACCCATAGCTTGCAGCCGCACCACCCGGGAACATTCAAACTCTCCAGTGATCCGCTGTTTGTCGAGAAAGTCAGCGACATTATTGGCCTGCACATTGACCCACCACTGAAAGCGATGGCACTGTGCGTGGAGAAAAAAAGCCAGATCCAGGCACTGGATCGCGCACGGCCGACTCGGGAAAAAGAACCTAGCCTCTCCAAACTGCGGAACCATGACTACATGCGCTATGGTACAACGACGCTGTTTGCAGCGTTGAAAATACGCAAGAACGACAAGACCAGAGATTATTTTCGTTCAATTCGCAACACAGCGTTTTTGAAATTCCTGTCCGCCGTCGAATCGATCGCCCCCGAGGGGATGGATGTGCATCTGGTAATGGAGGACTGCTGTATGCCATTTTTAGCCAAGGGATGGCTGACAAAACGGCGATGCCGGTTCCATGTGCATTTCATGCCCACTGCTGCTTCCTAGATAAAGCAGGCCGAGCGTTGGTTCGCTCTTCTGAGCGACAAACAAATTCGCCGTGGTCTGGACAGATCAACAAGCCAGATTGAACAGGCAATTCGCAAGCACATCGCACTCCAAAATGACAATCCAAAACCGTTTTATTGGACCAAGCCTGCCGCTGGAGTTGGATGAATTTTACTGAAAATTGGCAAACACTCCGTCATGGAGTGCAGAATGCATGGTCGCTGAAATCAGAAAAAACCCCATTTTTTTGACTGATGGCTCAATACCTTGTATTTCACCCAATCACTCTCTGGTGAAAAATCTACGCAGAACTGATCGCGCACAGTCCCGATCATTTATGCACCTAGCCAATAGTTTTAAGTTGGGGCTAGCCGCATGAGGCTGGTAGCGGACCCTATTCAAGTGAAATTGCTACGTCGCTGAATCGGACGCACGTTGTGCGCGTCGTGTGTCTCGCAGCATGAAAAGGTAAAGATTTTCAACCTTCTCACGCGCCCACGGCGTTTTGCGCAAAAACGTCAAGCTGGACTTGACACTTGGGTCTTGTGCAAAACAGCGGATCGGGATCCGTTGCGCGAGACCGGCCCATCCGTAGTGGGCTTCGAGAGCACACACGACAGCTTCAAGTGTCATGCCGTGAAGGGGGTTTCTCGGTTGTACTGTGCGAGGAGAATCGTCTTGCATGGGGCGATTCTGCATCCGAGTTCGGCAACAGGGAGAGCCATTAAGATGGCCGTCCTGCATTTTGCAAGGTCTTCCAGACGCTACAGCGGTCCTGAGTACCTCAAATGCCCGGTGTTTTTCTGGAGCCCTGCACTGGGTCGGCATGCACGCATGAACCGGAAGGACCGATACCGGGAATACGCACTGACTTGCTCCATCGCCGCGACGGACAGCCATCTCTGGCAGATTCAACTGATCATGGCAGACATGGAGTGCTCACCTGCGAATGAGTGCTATTTTTCCATTGCTACCCATCGCTTACCGAGCTTGAATGGTGGTTTCGCCGCGTGAGCGGTCTGTCGCCTGACGGCAGGCTCGGGGGATCGGCAGGACAGCGCTGGACTCCCCATCAGCAGCCGTTCGTGTCAGCCAGCAATCGACTCATTGCTGCCCGTCGCTTACCGAGCCTGAATGGCTGTTTCGCAGCGTCTTCCGACCCTCGGTGCTTCGCGGTGTACGTCGCTAGACGGAAGCAAGCAGTCATTCGGCTCGACGACTCTGACCTGCATTAGTGTCAAAGGTAAAAGGTGTACCAACAGCAGGATGCGCGATAGCCGCTGGCTGGTGGAGCCCCCGGCGAACGTGGGGGCGATCGACAACCTTACAACGCCGCCGGCCCCTCCACTGCAGCCGTGCTCAGCTGAATCGCCGGACAAGGGAGGGGCGACCGATCGTTTCCCCAACACACTTGCTCGAACACACAAGCCCGACAGCACAGATGAGTCTCGATGCCATCCAGTTGGCAGCGACGATCTCGCACTGCCCGATGATCTCCATGGGCGCAGTGCCGGACCTGGGCGTCTTGCGTGAAGGACTCGGGGGTATATGACATTGGAACCAGATCGGAGGTCACGCCACCATCCTTTGCCGTGCGCCAAAGGTGATAGGTGCATTCAGAGCCTAGCGGTTCATTGAGCTTGTAGAACCACGCCTCGCCCGTGATGATCACAAACTCACTGTCGACTCCCGCCTCGCCGGTGACATCAACGAGGCGCTTCAATTGGGGATCAACACCAGCACGCGCCGCACTAGAGCCCGCTTCGACCGTCACTCGCTCGCGCATCAATGTGTCAGTTGGAGAAGTAGTCAGGCCGGCAAAGGCGACCAGCGACTTTGGCGTCGCTGCGGCCCCTATCACGCTGCGCATTCGCGACTCCAAGGCAGTGCCCTTCACCTGTATGGCCTGAAGAAGGTAGCTGATGTCATCGACATCCATCTTCTCCTCAACAGGGGGTGTTTCGTAGTCAACGACTACAAACACTCGACCTCCGGTCTCAATCGCTAGCGCGGGATAGATGGATCGCGTGGGGTATGACCGTCTTCTGGCCCCGCTTTTGGTGGTGGCCACAAGTACGGCTCGGAGGTATCCATCTACATGGTCGCTCCGCATCCAGCGAAGCGCATCCGCGACTGGGGTTGTGAGCGGAATGTCGTCCACTAGGCATCGCCGATGAAGCAACAAGTAGATTTGCTCGACTTCGGCCTGTATGTCCTCCATGCTGGAAAAGAAGTGAATGCTGTTTGCATCCGGCAATCCGTCGGCAACGAAAGTTGCAATGGGATCATCGAAGACCACCAGCCACTTTCCTGTCGTAATGACGACACGGCGAAGGGTGGACCTACCGGCAGCGTCAAGAGACTGGACATAGGTTCGAAGGTCCTCGAGGTAGCCTCGCCATTCCGCCGTGATGCCGGACGAGCCGGTTGCCCCCTTCTTGATCGCAATTTCCTTCGCGAGGAGCCTCGCCGTCTCCAACGAACTTAGGACCGCGCCGTTCCTCGGTTTAGGGGCGTCTATATCGGCGCCCTTTGCTTCCACGATTAGGACCGGTGTACGAACATCACCTGCAAATCCAAGATAGTCGAAGTACAGCGGATCGCCTGTGCCCGACGATGATCGAGCCTCTTCCCGAATCGCAGTCGGATCATCAGCATCCCAGCCTAAAGCGCGCAGGATTCCATCGACAAGAAAGCGCCGTGTCCTTCTCTCCAGAAGGTCGTTCGCCTGCGCTGATGTGCCTTGTTGCGCACGCGAAAGTTCTTCGCGAAGAACTTGCTCTTGCCGGCTGAATGCGCCAAAGCGATCAGCGAGCGCCCTTCCCACTCGCTGTATTTCGGCAAGGGCGCTCATCGCAACAGATCCGGCAGTTCATACAGCAGACGCAGCGCTTCCGGTGCTCCAGCCCTGGAGAACAGTTCAAGAACCTTCACCAACTGTTCTCGTCGCGCGTTGTCGGCAAACACTGATCGGTAATCGGCCAAGTACATCTGCACCAGGCGGACAAGCGCGGTCTCGGCAAGACTTTCGAACTGATATCCGTCGCCAGCAGCTGGCCCAATCAGCAACGCCGCGATTCGGTCGAAGACTGCTTCCGGCGCAGCTTCCGCCAAGAACTCATACAACTCGACCAAGTGGTAGACGATCGAGGAGATTCCTGTGTCCCCGATCTTTTGAAGTATGTCGCCATACTCAGCGATGAACTCGGCCTTGCGATGCCGATCACTCAAGCTGTTAGAAAAATTCGAGTCGCCACGAGTCGCAGAAGAAGCACCGGAACCGAAGTAAAGCTGATTTGCCGCGTGCTCAAGTTGCTGACCGCTGCGACGGTAGAGTGGCACACCAAGTTCCTTTTGGCCTTCACGAAGCAAAGCCTCTGCCTCGTTCAGACCGGCGATCTCGGCATCTATGATCGCAGCGAGAAGTTCTCGCGATCTGTTCTGAATCGCCGCGGCGCGGCCTGCCTCGATCTTTTCGTCCCATTTCAGGAACAGCGGCGCTCTAAGTTCAGAGAGCAGCCGTCCCACGAATCTGTGGCCGACCGTAAGATTGGCGATCCAGCCATCTATCCATTGCTTCGCAGTGGCATGACCTTCGCCTAACCACAAGTGAGCCGCTATACCCGCAACCGCTTCCGCGAGTTCGCTCCGCCCTTCTTCCCTTGCTATCGCATTTTCCTCGGCCGCTCTGAGAATCTTGGAGACGATGGAAGCACATCGCTCCTGTTCCGCGCCGATCATCCTCCCCATCGGCCCACTGACAAAGAACGCAAGAACTTCGGGATGGTCTTCGTGCTCGGCTACGTAATCCATTAGCTCCCACATCGTGGGCCTTGCCACGTCCCAAAGCGTGTTTAGCGCGCAGCTAATCTGGTGGCGAACGGTCGGGACAGGATCCCCAAGCATCTTGCGGAACCTTGGCTCGAAGCTGGCGTCCAGGCCCTTACGTGCCAGCGGCAAGTAGCCTTGAGCTGCGTACACGCGAACATCCCAGTTCCCCCAGCCCATGGTTCCTGTATGTTCACCTGAAGCTTCCGGGTATGGACTCTCCGACAAGCGATCCAGCAACGCCAGCAGCTCATCCGTTGACGGATTTCCTTCTGCTCCTGGCTTGTACGCGTCGCTCTCGGCAATTTGCACAGCGCCGTTGCTCACATAGCCCCAAGCCGCATGAAGAGTCTCAGCCTTTGCCGTAGCACCGGCTTGCTGGTCGATCAGTGTGACAACATTCTGTATGTGCGCCCATATCGTTGTGACGCCTGCCTGGTCGATACTTTCGCCGTTGGTCTTAAGACGCTGCTTCAGCGATCGCACCGCTTCCATAACTGTCCCATCTGGGCCAGCGTGTGTGTCAACTCCTTGACTGCGCAACAGAGAGTCAACGATGTCTTCATCGCCGCCTGACCAGCCAGTCGATATCGATATGTATGCAGGGTTACCAGTGAGATCTCCCTGCTCTGCAAGCTCAGCCTGATACGCGACAAGATCCGGCACAAGCAGGTTGCTAGGCTCGACTAGTGACAGGAGTCGCCGCGCGCGGTACTCCCATTGCTTTCTTGTATCTTCATCCGAACTTCGGACTCGCTCAAGAAGCCGCTTCTCAAACGAAACTCGCTGATCCGCAGGCCTCGTGGGCAGAGCAGCTGCGATGTAGGCGATGGCGTCACGCGACAGGTGCCAGCTAAGCAAGACTTCATCGTCTGTCGCGATAGGCCACAGCCTCTCGTCAGCAACGCCCAGACGCTCAGCGGCAATCCCGAACAAGCGCGCAACGACCGAGGAAGATACCGGCGCGCCAAGAGCAGCATCAGTGCAACGGCGGAAGTTATCTTCAGGACAGGCCCGAAGGTAGTCTGCGAGCACCCTCAGCGCGCTCCTCTCGGT
>Ga0222427_100870_pt1 | contig 23619 bp, 22 predicted proteins | sample 2B20Ametagenome_FD_182890 | JGI IMG/M metagenome (GOLD analysis project Ga0222427, IMG submission 182890) | Enriched microbial communities from leaf-cutter ant dump, University of Wisconsin, Madison, United States - 2B20A (version 2) | ecosystem: Environmental > Terrestrial > Nest > Insects nest...
CCGTGCGCGCCAGGTTCTCCTGCATGCGCTTGAGCGCCGCGAACAGCTGGCCGATCTCGTTGCTGTTGCGCACTTCCACCCGTGCCGTCAGGTCGCCACCCGCGATCTTGTCGAAATGCTGGCCGGCCTGGCGCAGCGGCCGCAGCACGCTGCGCTGCATGAACACCCAGCACAGTGCGGCCAGCAGCACCGCAATGGCCACCAGCGCGATCGACACGATTTTCGACATGGAATAATCGGCCTGGGCATCGGCCACCAGATTGTCAGTGCGCTCGTCGATGTACTTCAGGTAGCCGGCCGCGGCCTCTTCGAACGTAAGCGCGGCAGCCTGAGTGGCGTCGTTCTGCTCGATAAAGGCGCGGGTGTCCTGCTTGCCCAGCGCATCGCCCTGCAGTCTGGCCTGGCCCGCATAGCGCTGGTAGGCAGTGTTCAGGGCAGCCGACATCTCTTCCAGCGTGCTGCTCTTTTCCGTTTTCGCGAGGGAGGCCATGGTCTGCTCGGCCGCATTGCCCGCCTCGCGCGCGCGCTGCAGGAACCGGTCGGCTTCGGGGAACCTGCCCGCCTGCAGCTCGACCGCCGCCGCCGCCTGATTCAGGCGCGAGCGCTGCAGCAGGGTGTAGGCCTCATATACTGGCGTTACCTGGCTGGAATAAACCGAATTGACCCGATCGAGCTTGTCGTTGCTGGAATACATGGCCAGCCAGGCCGCGCCGTTGGACGCCAGCAGGGCCGCCAGCAATACCCCGAGCACAAGCAGGATGCCTGTGCGCACTTTCATATTGGACAGCATGATCTGAGGTGATAGAAAAAATACGCGAAAAAATCCGCCCGCCTGCCTAGCGGCCGCGGCTGAACAGGCTGGAACCCTGAATGATCGAAAATGACGAAGTCGCCGCGTCCAGCGCCACCTTGCGCAGCAGCAGTTCCGAGGTCACCGAGTAGATATCCACGTCTTCCAGGTCGGAAAGCTGCTTGGTGTACGACAGCTTGCGCTGCGAGCCCACCGCGTCCAGCGCGTCGAGCTCGTTCAGGCGCGCGCCCACCGAGGCCTGCACGGTCAGCACGTTGTCCAGCGTCAGCGTCAGCTTCTTGTTGGCCGTGGCCAGCCCATTGTTGATGGCGGCGATGGCGGCCGGATCGTTCTCGGTCGAACGGCCCAGGGTGTCGATCAGGCTGTCCAGCGTTTCGAACATGTCCATATTCGACGCCTTGGGCGTCTCGACGGTGTAGCTGTCGCCGGCGGCCGGCTGGCCCGAGACACTGAAGCTGATGCCGCCCAGGTCGATGGCCTGCCCTTCGACATAAGGCACGGGCGCGGGCGCCGGGATCGAGCCCGGCACCGTGTCGGCGGTATAGTGCAGCACGCCGCCGATCTCCGAGAAAGTGACGGCAAAATCCTGATTGGCGCTGGCGCCGGTTGCCGTGTCGAACGACACGCCGCTGAACCGGCCGGTGCCAGTATTGGCCGGGTCGGCTTCGACGATGTAGGCCTTCGAACCCGCCGAGGCCTTGCCGAAAATATCCGAGATCACGTCGCTGCCCGCCATCTGGCGGCTCTGGTCGACCTGGATCATGCGCTGGCCATCGTCGCCGCCGTAACTCACGTTGCCATCGGCATCGACCGTGACAGGCGCGCTGAAACCGTTATGGCCCGAAAACAAATACTGGCCGTTGCCATCGGTGGAATTGGCCAGGCCCACCAGCTGGTCGCGCGAGGCTTCCAGTTCGGTCACCAGCGCCTGCCGGTCGGCGTCGCTGAGCGTGCCGCCCGCCTGCACCACGCGCTGCAGCACCGACTGCAGCGTGGTCACCACCGAGCTCAGGGCATTGCTTTCCAGCCCCAGGGTCTGCTTGGCCGTATTGCGATTGGACGCATACGTGGCGTTCATGCTCGAGGTCTGCGAAACATTCACCGCCAACGAAGCGGCCAGCGGGTCGTCGGCCGGCGTCAGCACGCGGCGGCCGCTGGCCAGCTGCTCCTGCAGGCGCGACAGGGTGCTTTCCTGTTTCAGGATGCCGTTCAGGCCGTTCTGGTATATCAGCGAGGTGCTCAGGCGCATGGGAAAAGCTCCAAATCCGTGTCAATCGGCATCGATCAGCGCAGGCCCAGCAAGGTGTCGAACACCGTGCTGGCCACATCCAGAATCTTGGCGCTGGCCTGGTACTGCTCCTGGTAGATCGTCAGATTGACGTATTCCTCGTTCAGGTTCACGCCCGATACCGACAGATAGGCCGAGGTCTGCTGCGTAATCAAGTTGTCCTGCGCCGTCGCCGCTGTCTTGATCTGTTGGGTCTGAACGCCGACGTTGTTGATCAACTGCGAAAACTGCCCGCTCAGGCTCAGGGTGCCGCCGCCCAGCACTTTCTCGGTCTGCAGCTTGGCCAGCAGCAGGCCGTTGGCGCCGTTGGTGGTACCGCCTTCGCTGTCGGCCAGAGCCAGCTTGGCCGGGTCGGTGATCAGCGCGTTCAGATCGCGCGCCACATCGCGAACAGGCTGCAGCTTCCAGGAATCGCCCGCCGCGGGTGTGCCGGCCAGGCTGACCGACATGCCGTCGAATTCGATGGTGGGCGGCGTGCCGGCCGATGGCGTCAGCGTCTGGGTGTAGCCATCCGACTGCCGCGTCACCACGTACTGGTTCAGCGTGCCGTCGTACACAATGTCGTACGAGGTGGCCTGGACGGCATTGGCATCGGTGAACTGCGCCGTCAGCGAGCCGTCGCCGGTATTGCCTGCCTTGGGAATCGCCGCCGGCTGGCCCAGGCCGAACATGGCCTGGCCCGGGTCGCCGCTCAGATCCAGCCCTGCTTCGTGCTGAGCATTGAACGCCAGGGCCAGCCCGACCGCGAGCTGCCCCAGCTGATCTTGCACCGCATCCAGCGACTGACTGCGGAACTGCAGAAATCCGGCCAGCTTGCCGCCGCTGATTTCGCTGTCGTCCAGTTCCACCTTCACCGTAGAGCCCGAGCCGGCGGGCAGCGAATAAGCCAGCGCCATTCGCGTGGGATCAGTGGCCGACTGCACGGCGGCCAGCGGGTACACCGTAGTGCCCGACAGCAGCGTCTGGCCGCTTTGCAGAGTGATGTTCAGGCTGTTGCCCTGCTCGTAGTAGCGCACGCCCACCAGTTGGTTCAGTTCGGACAGGGCCTGGTCGCGCTGGTCGAGCAGGTCGTTGGGCGCGTGGCCGGACTTGCCCTGGGCCACCACGATCTGCTGGTTCAGGTCGTTGATGCGTTCCAGGTAGCTGTTGACCTGCTCCACCGTGGTCGAGATCTGCGTATTCACACCTTCGCGCAGGTTCTGCAGTTCGCGGTAGGCGGTGTTGATCTGCGTGACCAGCGAATTGGTCTTGCCCAGGATGTCCTGGCGCACCGCCGGATCGGCCGGGTTGCTGGCGCCGGCATTGAGGCTGGCAAAAAACCCTTCCAACGCCGGGGTGATGCCCACGGTGCGGTCAGCGAACAGGTTGTTGATCTGTAAGACCTGGTCGTACTGGGTGGCGAGCTGGGCGCCGGTGCCCTGCGCGCCCACCATCTGGCGGTACAGGAAGCTGTCGTACTGGCGCTTGACCGTGTCGACCTGCACGCCGCGCCCGAAGAAACCCTGCCCGGTCTCGGTAGCGCCGGCGGTCGAGGTGATCACACGCTGCCGGCTGTAGCCTGCGTTGGCGGCATTGTTGATATTGTGGCTGGTGACTTCCATCCCGGCCTGAGACGCGCTCAGCCCGGTAAGCGCCAAGTTGTACAGATTCATGCTGCCGATATCCCGTGGAAAACCGTATCCGGTCCTGATACCGGGTTAACGGCAGGCGAACCCGCGAATTTAGCGCGCACGGGAAAAATCCCTGCCGCCCGCCTCGCGCAGCTGCCCCATGACGGCGATCAGCTTGTCGGCGTAGGCCGGGTCGGTGGCGTAGCCGGCCGCCTGGATGCGCCGCGCCGCGTCGATTTCGTCGCGGGCCCGCAGCACCGGCCCGTAGCGCGGGTTGTCGCCGATCAGGCGGGCGTAGTCCGCGAACGATTCCTCGTACGATCCGTAGGCGCGGAACGGCTGCACCATCTTGCGCGCCGCGCCGTCTTCGTATTCGGTGGTCAGCACGTTCACTACCTTGCCGTCCCAGCTCGATCCGGCCTTGATGCCGAACAGGTTGTAACTGGTGCTGCCGTCCTCATATTTCAGCTCGCGCCGGCCCCAGCCCGATTCCAGCGCGGCCTGGCCCAGGATCAGGCGCGCCGGTACGCCGGTCTGGCGGGCGGCCTCGCGGGCGGGCCCGGCCATGCGCGACACGAAGTCCACCACATGGGCGGGCGCCCCTTCAGCCGCGGCCAGGGCGCGGTCGCCTGCCCGGTTGCTGCGCAGCACGTCCAGCAGCGCTGTCACCTGGCGCGGCGCGGTGGGGTTCTGCAGCGCCCCGTCCAGGGCCGCGTCGGGCACCCCCGCCGGCCGGCTCTGCTGCATCTGCCGCAGCATCGCCTGCGCCAGGCCCACCCCGGGCCGGGACAGTTGCAGAGCCAGTTGTTCGTCGGCCATCGACTGCATCATCTGCGACTGCTGCGAGTCGAACAGCCCGCTTTTGGCCGTGGCCTCGCGCATGCGCTTGAGCATCATCTGCAGAAATAGCGCCTCGACCTGGGTGGCCACTTGCTTCTGCGCCGCGGCATCGCCCGGCCTGGCCTGGACGCCGCGCTTCAGGTCGGCCAGGCGGCCCAGGTCGAACACTGACTGCTGGGCATCCGGCCGCGGCGTGTAGCTGACGAAAGCCATCAGATGATCTCGAGATCGGCGCGCAGCGCGCCGGCGGATTTCATGGCCTGCAGAATGGCCAGCAAGTCCTGCGGCGTGGCGCCCAGCGCATTCAGCGCCTTGACCACATCGGCCAGGTTGGCGCTGGTGCGCACCCGGTGCAGCGCGCCGTCTTCCTGGCGCACCTCGATCTGCGTATTCGGCACCACCACGGTCTGGCCGCCGCCGAACGGCGTGTCGGGCTGCGACACCTGCGTCTGCCGGTTGATGATCACCGACAGGTTGCCGTGCGCCACGGCGGCCTCGTCGATCATCACCGTCTGGTTCATGACCACCGAGCCGGTGCGCGCGTTGATGATGACCTTGGCGGTAGCCGGCGCGCGCCGCACCTGCAGGTTCTCGACGCGGGCCAGAAAGGCTGTCTGGTCGGCCGCGTTGACCGGCCCGCGCACCTGCACCACCCGGCCGTCCACCGCCTGCGCCGTACCGGCGCCGAACTGGCGGTTCAGCGCGGACACCATATTCTGGATCGTGCCGAAATCGGTAACATCCAGCTCCAGATAGATCATGCCGTCCTGCGCGAACGAAGTCGGCACGCCGCGTTCGACAACGGCGCCGGCGTTGATGCGGCCGCCGTTGAGCTGGTTGATCTGCACGCTGGAGCCGCCCGCCGACGCGCCGGCGCCACCCACCAGGATATTGCCCTGGGCGATGGCATATACCTGGCTGTCGGCGCCCTTGAGCGGCGTCATCAATAGCGTGCCGCCGCGCAGACTCTTGGCATTGCCCATCGACGACACCACCACGTCCAGCCGCTGCCCGGGGCGGGCGAAGGCCGGCAGCGTGGCCGTCACCATAACGGCGGCCACGTTCTTGAGCTGCATATTGCTGCCGGGCGGCACGGTAATGCCCAGCTGCGACAGCATGTTGGTCAGGCTCTGCTGGGTGAACGGCGTCTGCCGCACCTGGTCGCCGCTGCCGTCCAGGCCCACCACCAGGCCGTAGCCGATCAGGGGGTTGCCGCGCACGCCCTGGATGGATGCCAGATCTTTGATCCGCTCGGCCTGCGCAGGCCCGGCCAATACCAGCAGCGCCGCCGCCAGGACCAGGCCGGCCCGGCGCAGCAGAACAGAAAACAAAGGCATAGGCGTCATGGTCAGAATGGCGAGGCGATCAGGAAAAAGCGCTGCAGCCAGCCCATGGTCTGCACTTCGTCCATGACGCCCTTGCTGCGGTATTCGATGCGGGCATCGGCAACCTGGGTCGACGACACCGAGTTCGCGCCAGTGATCGAGCGCGGATCGACCACGCCCGAAAAGCGCACGTATTCGCTGCCGCGGTTGATGGCGATCTGCTTCTCGCCGGCCACTTGCAGGTTGCCGTTGGGCAGCACGCCGATCACCGTGGTGGTAATGGTGCCGGTAAAGGTATTGTTGGCGCTGGAATCGCCCTTGCCCGACGCCTGGTTGGAGCCCGATGCGTCGGTGTCCAGCTTGGCGTTGGCCCAGCTGTCCATAAAGCCCGGCGAGGCGGCGATGCCCAGGCCGACGCTGCCGCTGCGGTCGGTATTGGTGGCCACGTTCTTGGCGGCATTGGTGCGCTCGTTGAGCACGATGGTGACGATATCGCCCACGTTGCGCGGTCGGCGGTCTTCGAACAACGGGTAATTGCCGTAAACGCGCGGCTGGTAGATCGAGCCATTGGGCTGCGCCGCCGGCATGGGCGGCGGCGGCGGCGCGGCCGTCATCGGGCCGGTCACGATGGGCTCGGGCGGGATCATGGCGCAGCCGGCCGCGGCCAGCACGAGCACCGCCGCCGACAGCAGGCGCAGCACAGTCGTCGGCATCACAGCTGCGTCAGGCGGGCCAGCATTTCATCCGAGGTTTTCACAGCCTTGCTGTTCATCTCGTACGCGCGCTGCGTGGTGATCATGTTGACCAGTTCCTCGGCCACATTGACGTTCGAGGTCTCGACGTACTGCTGCAGGATAGAGCCTGCCCCGTCGATGCCGGGCTGCAGAATATTGGCCGGACCTGACGAATCCGTTTCCAGGTACAGGTTCTCGCCCATGCTCTGCAGGCCGGGCGGGTTGATAAACGTGGCCAGCTGCAGCTGGCCGATCTGCACATTCAGGCCGGCTGCGCCGGGCTGGGTTACCGACACCGTGCCGTCCTTGCCTATCGTCAGCGACAGCGCGTTGTCGGGCACGTTGATGGGAGGCTGGATCACATAGCCGCCGGCGGTGGTCAGCTGGCCGTTCTGGTCCACCTGCAGCGTACCGTCGCGCGTGTACGCCTGGGTGCCGTCGGGCAGGTCCACTTGCAGGAAACCCTTGCCGTCGATGGCGATGTCCAGCTCGCTGCCGGTGTTGTTCAGGTTGCCCTGCGTGAAGACCCGTTCGGTCGAGGCCACCCGCACCCCGGTGCCCAGCTGCAGGCCGGTGGGCAGCTGGTTGGCGTCGCCCACCTGGGCGCCGGGCTGGCGCAGCGTCTGGTACATCAGGTCTTGGAAGATGGCGCGGCCACGCTTGAAGCCGTTGGTCTGGACGTTGGCCAGATTGTTGGAAATCACGTCCATCGAAGTCTGCTGGCCTTCCAGACCCGTCTTGGCGATCCACAGCGAACGCATCATGTTGAAAACTCCTGGCGCGGCCTGGCGCATGCCCAGCCCGCGCGAAAAATACGGTTAACTCATCGACAGCAGGCCGTTGGCCCGCTCGGCGTTCTTGTCGGCCTCGCTGATCACCTGCATCTGCATCTCGAAACGGCGCGCGTTGTTTATCATGCCGACCATGGCCTTGATGGGGCTGGCGTTGCTGCTTTCCAGCACGCCCGACATGAGACGCAGCGCCGGGTCGGCCGGCAGCGGCAGGCCGCCGCCCTGCGCCATGCGGAACACGCCGTCATCGCCGCGCACCAGCGCCGTGTCGGGCGGATTGACCATCTTCAGTCGGCCCAGGTTCAGAATATTGTTGGGCGGGTCGCCCGCCCCCAGCGCCGTGATGGTGCCGTCGCTGGCGATGGTCAGCGTGGCCAGCTCCGGCACGTCGATCGGCCCGTTCTGGTCCGACAGCACCGGCTGGCCTTGCGCGGTCTGCAGCAGACCGTTCACGCCCACCTGCAGGTCGCCGGCGCGGGTGTAGGCCTCGCCCTGCGGCGTCTGGATCGCCAGCCAGCCCGGCCCGGCCAGCGCCACGTCCAGCGCGCGGCCGGTGGTTTCCATATTGCCCAGCTCGAAATTGCTGCCCGGTGTGGCCGTCACGGTGGACACGCGCGTGGGCAGCGAAGTGCCGTCCAGCACCGGCACCGACCGGTACATCGCCAGCTGTTCGCGGAACCCCGGCGTGCTGACGTTGGCCATGTTGTTGCTCAGCACCGCCTGGTGCTCGGCGGCCCGCGCCGCGCCGCCCATGGCGGTGTAGATGATTCGATCCATGACTTATTCCCGTGCCGCGTCCGCGCCTCAGCGCATGTTCATCAGCACCTGCATGACCTCGTCCTGGGTCTTGATGGTCTGCGCGTTGGCCTGGTAGGTACGCTGGGCCACGATCATGTTGACCAGCTCTTTGCTCATGTCCACGTTCGAAGCCTCCACCGCCTGGCCGACCACGGTCGCCAGGCCGTTGGTGCCGGGCTGGCCCAGCGTGGCCTGGCCCGACGCGCCTGTCTCGGCCCAGGCATTGTTACCCACCGGCTGCAGCCCCTGCACGTTGTTGAAGTTGGCCAGCGCCAGGGTGCCGATGATGGCCGTCTCGCCATTGGTGTAGTTGGCCTGCAGGGTGCCGTCCTTGTCGATGGACAGGCCCGAATATTCGCCGCTGGAATAGCCGTTCTGCGTGATCTTGGGCGAGAAATCGCTGCCGTACTGGGTGACGCCGTCGTAGCTCATGGTGATCGCCAGCGGATCGGCCGGCGAGGTCGTGCCGCCCGGCGTGCCGAACGACAGATCCACCGTCGACGGCGTGGTCGTCAGGCGCCCTGCCGCGTCGAAGGTCAGCTCCGTGGGTGTGCCCCACACACCGGCGACTTCGGTGGTGGGAGCCATTGCTTCGCCATCCAGCGTGTAGTACACGTGGTAGACGCTCTCGTTGGTAGCCGCATTGCCGTCACGCTTGACGAAGTACTGCGTCAACTGGTGCGCATTGCCCAGCGAGTCGTACACCGTGGTCGGCACCGAATCGGTATAGGTCGAGGCCAGCGTCGGATCGAACGGCGACGTGGCCGGATCGATGGCGTCGGCATTGGCGTTCAGGTTGGTCTGCAGGCCGGCTTCGCTGGTTTCCTGGGGCGCGATATTGCCTTGCGGCAGGCGCAGGTCCACCGGCGCCGAGCCCACCGCGCCGGCCGCGTAGCCGGTCAGGCGGTAGCCCTGGGCATTGACCAGGTAGAAATCCTTGTCCACCAGGAACTCGCCGTTGCGCGAATAGAACACGCCGCCACTGGGGTCGGTCAGGCGGAAAAAGCCCTTGGGCCCGTCGATGGCGATATCGTATTCACCGCCGGTTACGGTGACGTTGCCCACCGAAAAGCGCTGGTTGATGGCGCTGACTTTCACGCCCAGGCCCACGCGCGAACTCGCGTACACATCGGCGAACGACGCCGTGGCGGACTTGAAGCCCACCGTGCCCGAGTTGGCGATGTTGTTGCCGATGACGTCCAGGTTCTGCGCCGCGGCGTTCAGGCCGCTTAATCCTTGTCCGAAACCCATGTGTTATCTCGCTCGTGTGTGAGTGTCTAGTCGATTGCCGCCGCGCACCCTCAGGTGCCCAGCACCTTGCGTACATCCAGCATGCTGATCTGGCCGGCCAGGCCCAGGTCCAGCCGCAGGCCGTCGGTGGAATACGACACGCTGTTGACCTTGCCGTAGGTCAGCGTCTCGGCCTGCACCTTCTTGCCGTCGGCGTCGGTGGCGCTGACATTCACGGTGTACTTGCCGTCCACCAGCGCCTGCCCGCCATCGTTGGTGCCGTCCCAGTCCAGCGTCAGCACCCCGGTATCCTGCGCGCCCAGCTCGAAGCTGCGCACCACCGCGCCGGAAGCGTCCAGGATCTTGACCGACACCTTGGCCGCATCGCCCTGCAGGTCGATGCCGAAAGGCGTGGCCACGCGCTTGGACGGATCGCCGGCATCGGTGCCCAGCGAGATCTTCTCGCCGGGAATCAGCACGCCCTTGCCTATCATGGACACGGCATTCATCGACTGCGACACGTCGATCTGGCCGCTAATGGCCAGCAGGGTGTTCTTCAGGTTGGTAATGCCTTCTACCGTCGAAATCTGCGCTAACTGCGACGTGAGCTCGGCGTTTTCCATCGGGTTGAGCGGGTCCTGGTTCTTCAGCTGCGTCACCAGCAGCGTCAGAAAGCGGTCCTGCAGGCCCTGTGCCGTATTGGCGCCCGCACCGGTCTGCGCCAGCGCCAGTCCTGTGGGATCGGTATTGTTGTTGACCGTGGTCATCCGGTGCTCCGTTCAGGGGGTCACGACTGACCGATGGTCAGCGTCTTCATCATCAATTGCTTGGCCGTGTTGAGTACTTCCACGTTGGCCTGGTACGAGCGCGAGGCCGCGATCATGTTCACGGTCTCGGCCACCGGATCCACGTTCGGCATGGTGACGTAGCCCTGCTGGTCGGCCAGCGGGTGCGACGGATCGTAGATGCGCCTGGGCGGCGACGGGTCCTGCACCACCCCGGCCACCCGCACGCCGCCGATCTCGCGGCCGTAGGCCTGGCCGGCGGGCGGGTTCACCTGGAACACCACCTGGCGCGCGCGGTAGGGCTGGCCGTCCGGGCCCACCGCGCTATCGGCGTTGGCCAGGTTGCTGGCCGATACATTCATGCGCTGCGACTGGGCCTGCAGCGCCGAGCCGGCGATATCGAAAATGCTGGTCAAAGACATGGCGGAGGTCCGTGGGTTATTCCTGAATGGCCGACATCATCGAGCGGATGCGGCCCGACAGCATTTGCAGACTGCTCTGGTAGTGCAGCGTGTTGTCAGCGAACTGCACGCGTTCGGCGTCCATGTCGACGGTGTTGCCGTCGATGCTGGGCTGGTACGGCAGGCGGTACAGCAGCTCGGCCGGGCTGGGCGTCACGGCCTTGCCCGGTATGTGGCGCGCCGAGGTCAGCGTCAGGTGCGTGTCGGGCAGGCGCATGCGCGTGTCCAGCGCGTTGCGCATGGCGGCCTGGAAATCGAAGTCGCGCGCCTTGTAGTTGGGCGTGTCGGCGTTGGCGATGTTCGAGGACAGCACTTCCTGCCGCTGGGCGCGCAGCGCGATCGACTGCTGGTAGAAGCGGAAATCCTCGTTGAGCCTGTCTAGCATCCTGGCAATGTCCTGCGGGAGGAGTAAAGGAACATGCGGGACCGCGGCGCGCCGCAATCCTTTTTTGCATGACGGCATCTTAGGGGCCGGGCGCGCGCCACAATCAGCCAAACAACCCGTTATTTCCGAGTCAATTCGGGTCTTGGCCGCGCGCCCCCGCTTCTACAATGCCTGCATCATGCAATCGCTATCGCGCGCCCTCCTGCAACTGGCCCTGCTGGGCACCGCGCTACTGCCGGCGCCGCCGGCCGTGGCGGTCGAGCGCACCGATGCTGCGGCCGATGCGGCCGCCATCAGGCAGTCGGCCGAGGCCTTCCTGCGCGAACAGCTCGCCGGCCTGCCCGGCACGCTGTCGGTCACGCTCGATCCCATCGATACCGCCCGTACGGCGGCCTGCACCCAACTGGCGCCCTTCCTGCCGTCGGCGCTGCGACCCCGTCCGCGCATGACCGTCGGCGTGCGCTGCACCGCGCCGCAGTCCTGGACCCTGTACCTGCAGGCCACCGTCAGCGTGCGGGGACAGTATTACGTGGCCGCGCACATGATTCCTGCCGGCCAGGCCATCCAGGCCAGCGACCTGGACACCCGCGACGGCGACCTGGTGGCGCTGCCGCGCGGCGTGGTGGTCGATCCGGCGGCCATCGTCGGCATGCGGGCCCGCTATCGCATCGCCGCCGGGCAGGCCATCAAGGGCACGGCCCTGCGCAGCGCCCGGGCCGTCACGCGGGGCCAGCAAGTGCGGGTCACCGCAAGCGGCCCCGGCTTCGTGATCAGCAGCGAGGGCGAGGCGCTGGACGATGCCCCGCCGGGCGCCCCCGTGCAGGTGCGCACGCCGTCCGGCCAGATCATCAGCGGCATCGTGCGCAACGCCACCCTGGTCGAGGTCGTCCTCTGATGTTACATATTGAAGACATTCACCCCGCGGCCTCGCTAAAGTTCGCCGCGCGGCGGCCGTTACAAGGACCAGAGCCGGCCGCCTCTCGCAGCGCCCGCCGGCACAACGCCTTGCGGAGACTGCTTTGAAAATCACCCCCCCCTCTTCCCGGCCGATTGGCGCTCAGGCGCCGGGCGCGCGGGCCGATGTTCCGGCCGGCGCGGCGCCGTCAGCCGCGGCGTCGGGCGGCGGCAGTGCGCAGGTGGCGCTCAGCCCCGCATCGCGCCAACTGCTTGCCCTGCAAGACGGCGGCAGCGACATCGACGTCGAACGCGTAACCGCCATACGCGCCGCCATCGCTTCCGGGCAACTGCAGATCGATGCCGGCCGCATCGCCGACAGCCTGATCGCCAGCGCCCGGGACTTGCTCAAATAGACTTCTCACGCACGGCCCGTTCTATGGACATGCCCACTTCCCTGCTCGATTGCCTGGCGCGCGAAAACACCCTGGTGCAGGAATTCTCCGCCGCGCTCGACACCGAAACCCATGTCCTGGTCGACCGCAGCGCATTCCAGCAATTGCCGGAACTGTCGCGCCGCAAAGAAGCCCTGGCTCTGCAACTGGCTGCGCTCAGCGACCATCGCGATGCGCTGCTGGAACAAATGGGCCTGCCCGCGGGGCACGACGGCACCGAACACGCCGCCGCGCGCAACCCGCAACTGGCCCAAACCTGGCGCACGCTGCTGGCCAACGCCGCCATCGCACGCGAGCGCAACGCCCGCAACAGCGCGCTGGTGGAAGTCAGCCTGCGCTATACCCAGCAGTCGCTGGATGCCCTGCGCGAACTGGGCGGCCTGGCCAGCGCCGGCACCTACGACGCCCAGGGCCGCGGACGCCGCGGCGCCTACGGCGGAAAGAACATCGTCGCCGCCTGAGCTGGGTAGCCAGCTGACTCAGGTGTCTGACTCCCGCAGGGTGTCAGACACCGTGCCTATTGAGACAGTCGCTGCCCACTTCGATGTCTGGCACCTGCGGAGCCAGACACCTGGCGACAGCAGCGCTTCGCGGGCGGGAATTTCACTTCAGGCACCTTGTGGAGCCTGATACCCGGCCTCGCCCCTCGCCGCCGTTCAAGCGGCCATTTCCAGCATCGAAAACAATTTCAGCATGGCGGCCGGCATGGCGCGCGTGCTGAGCTTTCGTTCTGTTCCCAGTGCGCCGCGCAGCGGCAATTCCAGGACGGCGGCGCCGGGCCCATGGGCCACTTGCCAGCAGGCCGCGCCCAGTTGTGCCGCCAGGGCCGCGCGCACAGCCAGCCCAGCCGCGCCCGTGCCGGCCGGCAGAGCCGGCCAGGCCTGCGCCATCTCGCGAAACGCCCGGCGCGCCCGTTCCTGCAGCGCCAGCCAACGCGCCACGGCGCCCGCATCGGCCTGGCTGGCCGGCACGCTGGTCAGGCCGAACAGCTGGCGCAACACCGCTCCGTCGGCCGTGGCCACCCTGGCGCACACCAGCCGCAGCGCCAGGGCCGGCGCGCCACGGCGCGGCACAGCCACTTCAGTGCCCGACGCCCAGAGTTCGAGCGGCCGGCCCTGGGACGATGCCGGCGACACCACCACGCCGGCCGCGCCATCCAGCGAGCCGGCCGGCAGATAACCCAGGGCCTTGCCCACCGCATTCAGCGTGGTCGGACAATCATCATGCAGCACCTTCATGGCGCCGGCGCAGCGCGCCAGCCAGGCCGTGCCGGCCGGCAGAGTGCGCCAGGCGGGTTCGTCGCCGGGCTCGACCAGGTGCACCAGCGGCACCCCGGGCATGCCTTCAGCCAGGGCCGCCGCCCGCTCGGCCAGGGCGCGGCCGAAGCCGCAAGCCCGTGCCTGGGCCGGCGCGCCGGCCGCATGCGGACGATGCAGCCGGCTATCGGCCGCGCCCAGCGCGGCGCCACGATCACTGAGCAGCACAGCAGCCTGCAGCCGGGCGCCGGGCAATCCGGCGCCGTCCAGCGCGGCCGCGCCGTGCAGCGCCAGCAAATGCCGGTCGCAGGCCGACGCAAAAGCTTGCCGGACGCCCGCCAGGCCGGCATCCGGCGCGCCATGCCCGGCCGCCGCGTGGCGCGACGCATCCGCCTCGCGCCACGCGGCGCGCGCCAGCCGGCAGGCGGAATCGCCATCCAGCCAGGCCAGCGCCTGATCCAATGACGGTCCGGCCGCCGCGCCGCCCGGCAGCAATGCCGCCGCCAGCCACTGGCGCCGCCGTTGCGCGGCGTCGTCGGGCGCCGAAGTCCGCGCGCGCCATAGCGAAGCCATGTCCGCCTCGCTGGGCGCGTACAACGCGGGCGCCCGGGCAGGCGCCGCCAGCGCACGGTCCACCAGCTCGTCCGCACGCGCCGGGGCCAGGTCTTCCGGCACTTTCTGCCCCACGCATACATAGTGCACCGGCAGCCGGTGGCGCACCGCCGTGTCCAGCGCCGGCCCCAGGCGCGACGCCTCGTCGAGCTTGGTAATGATGCAGCCCGCCACGTCCTCGCCCGCGCCGTGCCGGTAGGCATGCGCCACCTCGTCCAGCGTATCGCCCTGGCTGGTCGCATTCAGCACCAGCAGGCGCCGCACCGGCCGGCCCGCGCCGCACAACAGCGCGGCCTGGGCCGCCACATTGCGGTCGCGCTGGCTGATGCCGGTAGTGTCGATCAACACCACCTTGCGGTCGCCCAATTCAGCCAGCGTGGCACGCAGCTCGGCCTCGTCGCGCACCGAGCGCGCCGGCACGCCCATCAGGCGGCCGTAGATCTGCAGTTGCTCCAGCGCGCCGATGCGGAAGTTGTCGGTCGTCAGCATCGCAACCTGTTCGCGGCCCTCGCGCGCCACGCAACGCGCGGCCAGCTTGGCCAGCGTGGTGGTCTTGCCCACGCCCGTGGGCCCCACCAGCGCATACACGCCGCCCTGGGCCCATAAATCGTCTTCGCGGGCTAGCACCGGCAAATGTGTCACCAGCTCATTGCGCACCCATGACTGCGCTTCGTGCTGGCCCAGCCCGGCGGGCAGGCGCTCCAGCATCGCGCGCGCCAGGCGCGCGCTGAACCCGGCGTCAAGCAGCAGGCGGAACAGCGCCGCACGCCGCGGTTCGCGGCCCGGCGCCTCGGCGCCGCCCCACAGCAGGCCGTCCAGGCGGGTTTCCAGTTCGCCGCGCAGCGCCCCGATGGCCGCTTCCAGGCCAGCCGCGGCATCCGCCGCCGGCCCGGACGGCCGGGCCGCGGACAGCGGCGCCTGCGGAACCGGCAAGGCGGCAACAGGCATGGCGGCAGGCGCGGCAACGGGCGCGGCGGCGGCGTGTTCATCCAGGGTGGCCAGCACCTCGACGCCATCGGCCACGCTGCGGTTGGAAACGATCAGGGCTTCCGGGCCCAGCGCCGCGCGCACCTGGCGCATCACTTCACGGCTGGTGGCGCCGATGAACCTGCTTATCTTCATGCGCCGGCACCAATCAGCGCCGTCACCCGCAGCATGCGCTCATCAGGAATCTCGGCATTGGACAGCACGCCCAGCTGAGGCAGATGGTGGCGCAGGAAACGCGCCAGCGGCGCACGCAACGGCGGCGACACCACCAGCACGGGCGCCTGGCCCTGCGCTTCTTGCCGGGCCACGCTGCTCTGCGCCTCGCGCAGCAGCGTATCGGCCAGGCCGGGCTCGAGCCCGCCGCTGGTAGTCAGGGCCTGGGTCAGCACGCGCTCCAGCTTCACATCCAGGCCGATCACCTGCAGCTCGCCATCCCCAGGGAACCATTGTTGCGTAATGGCGCGGCCCAGGGCGCGGCGCGTCAGGGCGATCAATTCGGGCACATCGGCCTGGCCGCCCGTGGCCGCGGCCTGCGCGGCCAGCCGCGGCGCGTGCTCGGCCAGCGTATCCACGATAGAGCGCATATCGCGTATGGGCACTTCTTCGGCCAGCAGGCCCTGCAGCACTTTCTGCAGCGTGGTCAGCGACAGGGTCTTGGGCACCAGGTCCTCGACCAGCTTGGGGGCCTCGGCGCCAATGCGGTCCAGCAGTTGCTGGGCTTCCTGGCGGCCCAGCAGGCTGGCGCCATGGCGATGCATCATGTGGTTCAGGTGCGTGGCCACCACCGTGCTGGCATCCACCACGGTGTAGCCGGCCGCCTGAGCCGGGTCGCGCTGGCTGCTGTCTATCCACAGCGCCGGCAGCCCGAAGGCCGGATCGGTGGTCGCCGTGCCCTTGATGGGGGTGGTCACGCCGCCCGGGTCGATGGCCAGCCACTGGTTCGGCATGGCCATGCCGCGGCCGATCTCCACGCCGGACAACAGGATACGGTAGTCGTTGGGCTTCAATTCCAGGTTGTCGCGAATATGCACGACCGGCGGCAGGAAGCCCACGTCCTGGGCGAACTTCTTGCGCAGGCTGCGTATGCGGTGCAGCAGTTCGCCATTCTGGGAATGGTCCACCAGCGGAATCAGGCGATAGCCCACTTCCAGCCCCAGCGGGTCCACCATCGAGACATCTTCCCAGCTGGCCTCGGCGGCCGCGGCCTGGGCCTGCGCCGCCGCCTGCGACGGCTGGCCGGCCGCGGCCTGCCCGGCCGCCTGCGCGCGCCGCCACAGCATCCAGCCGGTACCGGCCAGAATGGCGGCCAGCGTCAGGAACGCCACGTGCGGCATGTTGGGAATCAGGCCCATGATGCCCACAATGGCCGCGGTCAGGAACAGTACGCTGGGGTTCGAGAACAACTGCGCCAGCATCTGCTGGCCCACGTCCTGGTCGGTCGACACCCGCGACACCACCACGCCGGCGGCAGTGGAAATCACCAGCGCCGGAATTTGCGCCACCAGGCCGTCGCCGATCGTCAGCAGCGTATACACGCGCGACGCGTCGCCGATGGCCATGTCGTGCTGCGCCATGCCCACGATCAAGCCGCCCAGAACGTTGATCACCATGATCAGCAGGCCCGCGATCGCGTCGCCGCGCACGAACTTGCTGGCGCCGTCCATCGAACCGAAAAAGTCCGCTTCCTGCGACACCTCGGCGCGCCGGCGCCGTGCCTCGTCTTCACCGATCAGTCCGGCGTTCAGGTCGGCATCGATGGCCATCTGCTTGCCGGGCATGGCATCCAGGGTGAAGCGGGCGCCGACTTCGGCGATGCGTCCCGCCCCCTTGGTGATGACGATGAAGTTAATGATGGTCAGGATCACGAACAGGATGATCCCCACGGCAAAGTTGCCGCCCACCAGAAAATGCCCGAAGGCCTCGATCACTTTGCCGGCCGCGTCGGGCCCCGTATGGCCGTGCAGCAGCACCACGCGGGTCGAGGCCACGTTCAGCGACAGGCGCAGCAGCGTGGCGAACAGCAGCACGGCCGGAAACGCGGCGAAATCCAGCGGCTTGCGCGTGAACATCGCCACCAGCAGAATCATCACCGACAGCGCAATGTTGAACGTAAACAGCAGGTCCAGCAGGAACGTGGGCAGCGGCAGCACCATCATGCCCAGCACCAGCACGATCAGTACCGGCCCTGCCAGCATGCGGGCGTTGGCCGCGCCGTGGGTCTTCAATGTGGAAAGCAATTGGCTCATGCGTAAAAAGTCTCCAGGCCCATTCCGTTACTGGGCGCCAAGAGGGTCGAGTCCGGCGGGCACCGCCAGGCCGGTCGGCGCGGCCGGCTCGGCGCCCCACTCCGCGCGCCAGCTGCGCAGCTGGAACACCCAGGCCAGGACCTCGGCCACGGCGGTGTACAGGGCCGCCGGAATTTCCTGCCCCAGTTCGACGTGCTGGTGCAGGGCCCGCGCCAGCGGCGGGGCCTGCAGCATCGGCACGCGGTGCTCGGCTGCCAGCTCGCGGATGCGGGCGGCCACCAGGCCGGTGCCCTTGGCCACCACGCGCGGCGCCGCCTGCCCATCGGCGTAGCTCAGCGCCACGGCATAGTGGGTGGGGTTGGTCACCACCACGTCGGCGCGCGGCACTTCGCTCATCATGCGGCGCCGGGCCATGGCCCGCTGCTGCTGGCGGATGCGCGCCTTGATGTGCGGATCGCCTTCGCTTTCCTTGTGTTCCTGGCGCACGTCTTCCTTGGACATGCGCAGCTTCTTCAAGTGGCTCCAGATCTGCCAGGGCACATCCAGCAGCACGATGACGCCCAGCGACGCCACGATCAGGGCGGCGCACAGCGCAACCAGGGTCAGGGCCCGCACCAGCGCCTCGGTGGGCGCGGCGTGCATCAGCGCCAGCATGTCGTCGCGATGCCCGCCGATCACGGCCACGGCCACGCCGCCCACCAGCAGCGCCTTGGCGATGGCCTTGGCCAGCTCTACCACCGTCTGCGCCGACACCATGCGCTTCAGGCCGGAAAACAGGTTCAGCTTGGCAAAATCCGGCTGCAGCGGCTTGGCGGAAAAGACAAAACCGCCCAGCAACACGCTGGCCAGCACCGCCACCACCATCAGCACGCCGAAAATGGGCAGCACCAGCAGCAAAGCCTGGCCGGCGCCGTCGACGGCCTGAGCCACCATGATGCCGGGATCGCGCCCGATCCGCGCGTCGAAACCCAGCCCGTTGCGCAGCACTCCGGTCAACCCGCGGTACAGCATCGCGCCGCTCAGCCACAGCCCGCCCACACCGGCCGCCAGCAGCAGGAACGTGCCCAGCTCGCGCGAACGCGCGAGCTGCCCCTCCTCGCGCGCCTTTTCCAGGCGCCTGGGAGAGGCGGATTCGGTTTTCTCCAGATCGCTGTCGTCGGCCATGCTCGCGGTTTCGTCTGCCGCCCCTGCCGTGCGCAAACGGGGAAGCTCGCCGGGATTCTAGAAGGCGCGGGCCGCCGGCGATCAACCAAGAAACAGCAGGAAAGCGGCGCTATTCGGCGGGGCGCGGCGCCCGGTCCGCGAACTCGGCCTCGAAGCGCGCATAATCCAGGCCGATACGCACGGCGCCCCAATGTTCGCCGTCCAGGAACAGCGGCAGCGACACATCATTGACTATCTCGCCCGTGTCGCGCGAATAAGTCTGGAACAGCTGCCCCGCGGTGTTAGCCGCCAGCCGCGCACCCACCGGGTCGTCGAAGATCCGTTTGTGCCGCACCCGGGCCACATCGGCCGCGCGGTCGCCGCTAGGCGCATGCGAATAACGGCTGTTGTGGGCCGGAGCGTAGCCCGACGCATCGACCAGAATGGTGTAGCTGCCGCCGGCCACCGAATCCAGCACCTGATCCAGCAGCCGGGTCAGCGGCTGCTCTACGGCCCGGTCATAGCGGGTGTGGTAGCGCGGCGGGTCGCTGTCCGGAATGCGCTGGTAATGCCGGTCGAACACATCCACGCCCTGGGCGGCGGCGTCCTGCAGCAGGCGCTGCGCGGCGTCCCGGAAGGCCTCCAGCATCGCCGACAGGCGGTCGAACGCCGTGCCCCCGGTGCGCATGCCGGCCAGCACTTCCTGCACGCTTTCGGTCTGTGCCCGGATGCGCTCGACCTGCTCCGACATCGCCGCCGCGCGGCTCAGCACATCGGCGCTCAAGGCCGCCACATGGCCGATGCGGGCATTCATGTCGTGGTTGGTGGCGTCCACCTCGTCCACCGCGCGCAGCACCTGCGCCACCTGGCCGTTCATGCCGTCGAAATCGCGCACGAAGCGCGCGAACTCATCGCGCGTCAGGTCCAGCTGGCCGCCCGAGGCATCGATATCGCCGCGCAGCGTCCCGGCCTGGCGCTGCGTGGCCTCGACCAGTTCCAGCATTTCGCCGGTATGGGCGCCGATCTCGCCGGTGGCCGCGTTCACCCGCTCGGCCAGGCGCCCCACTTCGGTCGCCACCACGGCAAAGCCGCGGCCCGCCTCGCCGGCGCGCGCGGCCTCGACCCCCGCATTAAGCGCCAGCAGCTGGGTCTGCAGCGACACGTCCTTGATCAGGCGGCTGATGTCGGCCACCGAACGGGCCCGCTGGGTCAGCTGCTCGACCACGCCCGCCAGCCCGGCCATCTCGGCCGTCATGCGCGCCATGCGGCCCTTCACCTCGCCCAATGCCTGCAACGCGGCCCGGGCCGCATCGAGGTTGCGCGCCGACACCTGGGCGATCTCGCGCATATGTCCGGAAGCCGCATCCGACAGTTGTTCGATCTGCGCGCCGCTGCCGGCCAGCGCCTCGGCCGCCGAGGCCTGCTCGCGCGCCAGCGCCGCGCACTGGCTGGCCTGGTACTGCGTGCGGGCGGCATTCAGCGCGATCTGGATGCTGGCCTGCCGCACCGCCGCCACATGGGCGCGCATGCGCGCCAGGAAGCGGTGCAGGGGCCGCGCCAGCGGGCTGGCCGACCAGGCCCGGTCCGCCAGCGCCGCCTGGCCGCGCTCCAGCCGCCGCACCAGCCTCCAGAGCCCGCCCCAACGCAACGAAGAATGCGCCATGCCCGTCTCCTTGTCGATGCCCGGCGCCTTCGACGGGCGCCGTGGCGAGGTCTTGCTACGCGCTGAAAGGCCCTAGAACCCCAGACTGGCCAGCAGGTCGTCGACCTGGTCCTGGCTGGTCACCACGTCGGCCTTGCCGGCCGGGCTGACCTGCGGCCCGTTGAGCAAGGTCTGCGCCTCGTCGCGGCGTTCCTGCGGCACGTTGTCCAGCAACACCTGCAACAGTTCCCGCTCGATGGCGCCCACTACGTCCATCATGCGCATGATCACCTGGCCGGTCAGGTCCTGGAAGTCCTGCGCCATCACGATTTCCATCAGCCGGCCCTGGGTCTGCTGCGTGCGCACCGGCACGTCGGCCAGAAAGGCCCGCGTGTCCTTGACCAGCTCGCGCGCCTCGGGCAGTTCCAGCGGCTGGTCGAACCACTGCTGCCAGCGCGCATCCAGCGCCTGCGCCGAGCGCGCCAGCTGGTCCTGAAGCGGCCCCGCCGCTTCAGTGGCGTTCAGCACGCGGTTGGCGGCCTGTTCGGTCATCTGCGCCACGTAGCGCAGGCGGTCGCGGGCATCGGGAATGGCTTGCGCGGCATCCTTGATGGCCTGGTCCAGGCCCAGCTCGCGCATGCTGTCGCGCAGCATGCGCGTCAGCGAGGCGATGCGGTGTATCAGGTCGGCCGGGTCCCCGCTATTGCCGGTTTCGATTGCACTCATCCCGCACCTCAACCAGCGATTTTCTCGAAGATCTTGGTCAGCTTTTCTTCCAGCGTCGCCGCGGTGAACGGCTTGACCACATAGCCATTGGCGCCGGCCTGCGCGGCAGCCACGATGTTCTCTTTCTTGGCTTCGGCCGTCACCATCAGCACCGGCAGCGACTTCAGCGCGCCGTCGGCGCGGATCTGCTTGAGCATTTCCAGGCCATCGAGATTGGGCATGTTCCAGTCCGACACCACGAACTGGAAGCTGCCGTTGCGCAGCTTTTCCAGGCCGATGGCGCCGTCTTCGGCCTCATCCACATTCTCGAAACCCAGCTCCTTGAGCAGGTTGCGGATAATGCGCCGCATCGTGGGGAAATCATCCACCACCAGAATCTTCATACCCTTGTCTATCATTTCCACTCCAGAAAATAATCTTGGCTGACCACGGCCTGCGCCGCGGCGTCAAACCCGGTTCGCGCGGTCGCCCAGGCGCGTCAGAATGCGTTCGCTCATGGCTCCCAGCGGCACCACTTCGGCGGCGGCGCCCAATGCGATCGCCTCGCGCGGCATGCCGAACACCACGCAACTGGCCTCGTCCTGCGCCAGCGTGTGCGCGCCGGCCTGCCGCATCGCCAGCATGCCGGCGGCGCCGTCCTTGCCCATGCCGGTCAGGATCACGCCGATGGCGTTGGCGCCGGCCGCGCTGGCCGCCGAACGAAACAGTACATCCACCGACGGCCGGTGACGGTTGACCGGCTCGCTGGCCTCCAGCTCGATCACGTAATTGGCGCCGCTGCGCCCCAGCTTCATATGCGTATCGCCGCCGGGCGCCAGGTACACGTGGCCCGGCAGCACCCGTTCACCATGGGCCGCCTCGCGCACCGTGACGGCGCACAGGGCGTCCAGGCGCTGGGCGAACGAACGCGTGAAACCGGCCGGCATGTGCTGGGTGATCAGCATGGCGGGGCTGTCCGGCGGCAGCGGCCGCAGCACTTCGCGGATCGCCTCGGTGCCGCCTGTCGAAGCGCCCACCATCACCAGTTTTTCCGAACTGGCATACGGGCTGCGCAGGCGCACCAGGGGCGCGGCCTGCGAGGCGGCGGCCGGCACCGGCAGGCGCGCGCGGGCCGCGGCGCGGATCTTGTCGGCAATCAGCTCGGCATACTCGAGCATGCCGTGGCGGATGCCGAGCTTCGGCTTGGTCACGAAATCGATGGCGCCCAGCTCCAGCGCCCGCAGGGTGGTTTCGCCGCCGCGCTCGGTCAGCGACGACACCATCACCACCGGCATGGGCCGCAGCCGCATCAGCTTCTCAAGGAAATCCAGCCCGTCCATGCGGGGCATTTCCACATCCAGCGTCAGCACATCGGGGTTGTGCTGCTTGATCAGTTCGCGCGCCACCAGCGGGTCCGGCGCGACCGCCACCACTTCCATATCATCGTGGCTGTTGATGATCTCGGTCATCAGGCCGCGCACCAGGGCCGAATCGTCCACGCACAGCACGCGTATTTTCTTCATCATCGCCTCAGCGTCCCGGCGGCGCGCCCACGCACTCATACACGGTCTGCCCGCGCAGGCGGAACTCGCGGCTGATATACGTGAAATTCTCGGAATGGCCGGCAAACAGCAGGCCGCCCGCCTTCAACAGCGGCACGAAGCGCTTCAAAATGCCCGCCTGGGTCGGTTTGTCGAAGTAAATCATGACGTTGCGGCAAAAGATCGCATCGAATCGCTCGGCAATGGGCCACGCCGGGGCCAGCAGGTTCACGGTCTCGAAGCGCACCATGGCGGCCAGCTCGGGACGCACCCGCACCTGGCCGGTATTGGCGCCGCGCCCCCGCAAGAAAAAGCGCTTCAGCCGGGCCGGATCGATGCGGGCCACGCGCTCGTCGGCGTACACGCCGGCGCGGGCCCGGTCCAGCACCTGGGTGTCGATGTCCGTTGCCAGCACCGTGGCCGACGCGGCCCGCGCGCCCAGCGTCTCGGCCAGCGTCATGGCGATCGAATAGGGTTCCTCGCCGCTCGAGGCCGCGCAGCACCACACCGAAACCGGGCCGGGCCGGGTCCGGGCCAGGTCGGCCAGAATCGGAAAATGATGCGCCTCGCGGAAAAAAGCCGTCAGGTTGGTGGTCAGCGCGTTGACGAAGTCTTCCCATTCGGGGGCCGCCGGCTGGCTTTCCAGGTGATCCAGGTAGCCGGCGAAGTCCTGCCGGCCCAGCGCCCGCAGGCGGCGGGTCAGCCGGCTGTACACCATCTCGCGCTTGTGCTCACCCAGCGAAATGCCGGCCCGCGCATGGATCATGCGGCGCACACGCGCGAAATCGGCCTCGCGGAACTCGAATTGCCGCTCGGCCGGAAACGCTGCGCTGGCGCCAGGGCTTGCCACGGCAGGCTACTGCAACGCCAGCGCGTCCGGCGCGGCCGGCTCACGCTCTGGCGCGGGCTGGCGCAACGCTTCGCGCGCCGCGCGGCTGCCGTCGAGCTGGCGCGCCGGCACTTCGATGACTTCGCCCGCGTTGATCTTGAACACCGACACCGCCTCGGACAGCCGCTGCGCCTGCTCCTGCAGCGAACCCGCCGCCGCGGCCGCCTCTTCCACCAGCGCCGCGTTCTGCT
>Ga0222427_100873_pt1 | contig 23584 bp, 28 predicted proteins | sample 2B20Ametagenome_FD_182890 | JGI IMG/M metagenome (GOLD analysis project Ga0222427, IMG submission 182890) | Enriched microbial communities from leaf-cutter ant dump, University of Wisconsin, Madison, United States - 2B20A (version 2) | ecosystem: Environmental > Terrestrial > Nest > Insects nest...
AGCAAAATGGCCGCGCTGGGCGCGGCCATGCGAAAGCTCGCTCATTTATGCTTCGGTGTACTCAAGAGCCGAACTCCATATCGCTCTGATTACAACCTCACTGCTTGACCGACAAGACGGTATCTGGATGGGGCGGGATTTTTTCAGCCGATGATGGTGACGCCCAGCCAGAACAACCCGGCGGCCAGCAGCATGGATGCGGGCAGGGTCAGCACCCAGGCCAGCAGAATGGTGCGCACGGTGCCGTGGTGCAGGCCGCTTTTGTTGGCGATCATGGTGCCGGCCACGCCGGACGACAGCACATGCGTAGTGGACACGGGCAGGCTGAATACGTTGGCCATGCCAATGGCGGCCACCGCGGTCAGCTGCGCCGACATGCCCTGGGCGTAGGTCATGCCCTGTTTGCCGATTTTTTCGCCCACTGTCAGCACCACGCGGCGCCAGCCCACCATGGTGCCGGCGCCCAGCGCCAGGGCCACGGCCACGATCACCCACAGGGGCGCGTACTCTGTGGTGGCGGTCAGGTCGGCGCGCAACTGGTTCAGGTCGGCGCGGTCGCGGTCCTGCAGGCCCTCCAGGCCGGCCACTTTCTTGGCCGTGTCGTCCAGACACAGCAGATAGCGGCGGATGTCGACGCGCTTGGCGGGCGGCAGGTCGCCATAGCGGGTGACGCCGCGCAGGTCTTCGAGCAGCGCGTCGATGGTGGCCAGCGTCAATTGCGGATGGCAGCGGAAATGCTTGGGCAGTTCGGTGCCGTTATGGCGGCTTTTGGACAGCGCCAGGTAGTCGTCCAGCATGGCCTGGTTGCGATGGTAGAAGGCCGACAAGTGCATGGCCGCATCGCGCGTGCGCTCGATCTGGTAGGTGGTGCTGGTTTCGTTCAGCACGAATTGCGCGGGCACGATGCCGATCAGCACCAGCATGATCAGGCCGATGCCTTTCTGGCCGTCGTTCGAGCCGTGCACGAAGCTCACGCCCATGGCCGACAGCACCAGCACCAGGCGGTTCCAGAAGGGCGGGTGCTTTTTCGAGTCGATTTCGCGGCGTTGTTCAGGCGTTTTGTGCATTTTGGACGTCGGCCACCAGCGCTTGAACAGCAGCAGCAGGCAGCCCGCCATGACGCAGCCTGCCAGGGGTGAAATGACCAGCGACAGGCCGATGTCGATGGCCTTGTTCCAGTTGACGCCGTCGCCCAGCGGCAGGTCGGTCAGCAGTGCATTGGCCAAGCCCACGCCCAGGATAGAGCCGATCAGCGTATGCGAACTGGAGGCCGGGATGCCGAAATACCAGGTGCCCAGGTTCCAGGCGATGGCTGCCGTCAGCATGGCGAATACCATCGCCAGCCCCTGGCCGGTATCGACGTTGATCAGCAGTTCGACCGGCAGCAGGTGCACGATGGCATAGGCGACGCCCACCCCGCCCAACAGCACGCCCAGGAAATTGAACACGCCCGACAGCATGACCGCCAGGTGCGGCGGCATGGCCTTGGTGTAGATGACGGTGGCCACCGCGTTGGCGGTATCGTGGAAACCGTTGATGAATTCGAAGGCCAGCACGAAGGCCAGGGCCAGGACCAGGCTGACGCCGATCCAGAAGTCCAGGCCGGAGAAGAGATGGAGCATGAGGGGGGCGGGAAGGGGTGGGCGGTGTGAAGTAGGGGGGATTATTGCAGATTTGTGACGGCGGCTTCTTTGAGGGGAGTGGTCTTTTTCTGGTCGTTGGAGTCCATTCTTGCCCCGTCCCGCGGCGGCCGGGCGGGCGGCCGCCGCGGGACTGCGACAGAGTGGGTTCGGGCTTTCCGCAAGCAGATCCCGTATGGAGACAAGCCCCCCGCCATCTCATAATGCGATAGCATCAAATTTTCCTTTGCCGGTTACCGCCATGCCTACCGCCACGCAGCCTGTTGCCCGCCGCCATCCCGACGATCTCATCGTGGGGCTGGTGTCTATTTCCGACCGCGCGTCGTCGGGGGTGTATCAAGACCAGGGGCTGCCGGCGCTGCGCGACTGGCTGGGCACGGCCTTGTCGTCGTCGTGGCAGGCCGTCGAGCGGCTGGTGCCGGACGAGGCCGCGGCGATTTCGGCGGCGCTGGTCGAACTCGTGGACACCTGCGGGTGCGACCTGGTGCTGACCACCGGCGGCACCGGGCCGGCGCGGCGCGATGTCACGCCCGAGGCCACGATGGCCGTGGCCACCAAAGAAATGCCCGGCTTTGGCGAACAGATGCGCCAGGTCAGCCTGAAATTCGTGCCCACGGCCATCCTGTCGCGCCAGGTGGCGGTCATTCGCGAAACCGCCGGCCATGCCGCGCTGATCATCAACCTGCCCGGCCAGCCCAAGGCCATCCGCGAAACCCTGGAAGGGCTGCGCGACGACAGCGGTACGGTCGCGGTGCAGGGCGTGTTCGCCGCCGTGCCCTATTGCATCGACCTGATCGGCGGGCCTTACGCCGAAACACACGAAGCCGTGGTCAAGGCGTTTCGCCCCAAGTCGGCGCTGCGCAAGCCCGCGGGCTGAGGCCGCGGTGCGTTATAGTTGGCCGGGTCTTTTCGTCTGTTTCCGGGAAACCCCTTCATGAATTTACGATGCATCGCGGCGCTGGCGCTGGCCGGCGCGCTGGCCGGTTGCGCAAGTGTCAAAGACGTCCGCGAACGCGAGCCGGTGTTCTTCGGCTCGACTGCGCGCACCGCCGATCAATACGTTACCTGTGTGGAATCGGCCTGGCGGGGCATCGGCAGGGCCGCCGAGCGGCAAGAGGTGCGCAACGGCTACGAACTGGTCGTGCCCGGCACGATGGGTGTCGAAGCCGTACTCACCGCCACGACCTGGAAGGGCAAGACCGACGTGCGCCTGTCCACCCGTATTCCGCGCTACGGCACCGCGCTGGTCGAGGCGGCCAACCTGTGCATGTAGCCCGCCCGCCGCTGCGCCTGCGCCTGGTCCGAGCAGCCGGGCGGCTGGCCCTGCTGGCCGCGGCCTGCGGCGTTGCCGCCGCGGCGCAGGCGCAGGGCTATATCAGCCGCAAGCTGGATGTACCGGTGCCGGGCGGCGTGGCGGTGGTGGCGCTGGGCGCGGCCGAGCGCGCGCCGCAGGCCAGCTACGATGGCCACCGGGTCATGGTCATACGCGACAGCGACGGGCAGTGGATCGCCGTGGTGGGCATTGCACTGGACACCAAGCCCGGCCGCCACACGCTGCAAGTGCAGGGCGGCGCGCCGGTGGCCTTCCAGGTGGGCGCCAAAGAATATGCCGCGCAGCACATCAAGCTGAAAAACCGCCGCCAGGTGACTCCCAACCCCGACGACCTCAAGCGTATCGAGCACGAGCTCGATCTGCAGCTGGCCGCCTACCGCACCTTCCGCGACGGCATCATCCCCAGCAACGTCATGCTCGACCGGCCCGTCGACGGCCGCCTGTCCAGCCCGTTCGGGCTGCGGCGTTTTTTCAACGGGCAAGAGCGCAATCCGCATTCGGGCCTCGATTTCGCCGTGCCGGCCGGCACGCCGGTCAAGGCGCCGGCGGCCGGCCGTGTGGTGCTGGTGGGCAATTACTTCTTCAACGGCAATACGGTGTTCGTCGACCACGGCCAGGGCTTCATCAGCATGTTTTGCCATTTGTCGGCCATCGACGTGAAAGTGGGCGATGACGTCGCGCGCGGCGCCGTGGTGGGCAAGGTGGGCAGCACCGGCCGCGCCACCGGGCCGCACCTGCACTGGAACATCAGCCTGAACGCCACGCGGGTGGACCCCGCCATTTTCATCGGCGCTGTCAAGCGCCGCTGAGCGCCATTTCCCGGAAGCGCCGCAGCAGCGGCGCGGCGTCGTCGGCGCGGTAGGCCAGCAGTACGCGGCTGGCCGCGTCGCGCGTGTCCAGTTCGAAGTACGCCACCCCGGGGATGCCGGTTTTCATGTAGGTGTCGGGCAGCACCGAAATGCCCATGCCCGCCGCGACCAGGCCGATGATGGTGGCGCCCTCGCGGGCCTCTTGCCGCACATGCGGCGCGAAGCCGGCGCGGCTGGCCAGCACCGTAACGTGCTCGAACAGGCCGCAGCCCAGCCCGCGCGGGAACAGGATGAACGATTCGTCGGCCAGCGCCGCCATCGGCAGCGGCCCTGGCCGGCCGGCCAGAGGGTGGCCTGCCGGCAATACCGCCATCAGCCGGTCGGCCCACAACTGCGCCACGGCTATGTTGGCCGGCGGCTCGAACAGGGGCGAGGGGCGCAGGAAGCCGATGTCCACGCTTTTATCGGCCAGGGCGCGCAGCTGCTGTCCGGTGGACAGATGGATCAGGTCGGCCCGGGCGCCTGGGTGGCGGCCGCGGAACGCCCGCACGATCTGCGGAAAGGCCTCGAACATGGGCACCGAGGCCGTGAACGAGATGCGTAGCTCGCCGGCCTCGCCGCGCGCGGCCTGGCGCACCACGTCGCCGGCGCGTTCCAGGTGGGCCAGGGCATGGCGCGCCTGTTCCAGGAACAGCGCGCCCGCTTCGGTAAGCGCCACCTTGCGGTTGCTGCGGTTCAGCAGCACCGAGCCCAGTTCTTCTTCCAGCGCCTTGATCTGCAGGCTGAGCGGCGGCTGGCTGACGTGCAGGCGGCGCGCGGCGCCGCTGAAGCTAAGTTCCTCGGCCACCGCGACGAAATAGCGTAGCTGGCGGAAATCCATAACTATTTGGTTTCTAAATAAATACAAGCCAAAAACGGTATTGGACGATATTAATTGCGCGGGCCATCATTTCCAAATCGCAACAGGAGACCCCTATGGCACACGCACGCCAGAAAAAAACCTATATCAGCGCCTGGCGCGGCCTGGCCGCCGCCCTGGGGCTGGCCGGCGCCCTGGCGGCCCCGGCCGCCCATGCCGCTGATTTCCCGTCGCACCCGATCCGCATCGTGGTGCCCTATGCCGCCGGCGGCGGCGTCGACATCGTGACCCGGCTGGTCGGCGAAAAAATGGGCGAAGCGCTGGGCCAGCCCATCATTGTCGACAACCGCCCCGGCGCCGCCACCAATATCGGCATGGGCGCGGTGGCGCAAGCCGACCCCGACGGCTATACCTTGCTGACGGCCTCGAACACCCTGGCCAGCAACGCATCGCTGTTTTCCAAGCTGAACTTCGATCCCGCCCACGATTTCACCCCGGTGGGCAGCATCGGCTACGCGCCGCTGGTCGTGGTGGTGCCGCAGCCGTCGCCCGCCAAGACCCTGAAAGACCTGATCGCCTATGGCAAGGCCCACCCCGGCAAGCTGACGTATGCGTCGGCCGGCAACGGCAGCTCGGGCCATCTGGCCAGCGAGCTGCTGAAGGCCGAGGGCGGCTTCGACGCGCTGCACGTGCCGTACAAGGGCGGCGCGCCCGCCATTACCGACCTGCTGGGCGAGCGTATCGATTTCATGTCGATCAACCCGCTGGAAGTGATTTCGCACATCCAGGCCGGCAAGTTGCGTGCACTGGCGGTGCTGAACGCCCAGCCGGCCGCGCTGCTGCCCGACGTGCCCACCACGGCGTCGCTGGGCCTGCCGCAGGCGGTGGCCACGGTGTGGTGGGGCCTGATCGGCCCGCGCGGCCTGCCCGCGCCGGTAGTGCAGCGCCTGAACGGCGCGCTACAGCAGGCGCTGAACGACCCCGCGGTGCAAAAGCGCCTGGCGGAACTGGGCGCGGTGCCCACGCCCGGCACCGCCGCGCAATTCGGCACCTTCGTGGCCGGCGAGACCGCGAAATGGAGCAAGGTGATCAGGCAGGCCGGCATCAAGGCCGATTGAGCGGGCAACCCGAAGGCGGCGCCGCGCCGCCTTCGACTAGACGAGGGACTTTGCAATGCAAACATCGAAGCACGGCCTGGTAGTTAGCGCCCATTCGGCCGATTTTGTGTGGCGCGCCGGCGGCGCCATCGCCCTGTACGCCCAGCGCGGCTGGACCATGACCGTGGTGTGCCTGTCATTCGGCGAGCGCGGCGAATCGGCCAAGCTGTGGCGCCAGCCCGGCATGACGCTGGAACGCGTCAAGCAGGATCGCCGCGCCGAAGCCGAGCGCGCCGCCGAAGTGCTGGGTGCGCAAATCCGTTTCCTGGACCTGGGCGATTACCCCCTGCGTGTGTCCGACGAAGCCCTGTACCAATTGGCGGATATCTACCGCGAACTGCGGCCGGCCTTCGTGCTGACGCATTCGCAGCGCGATCCGTACAACTTCGACCATCCCCTGGCCACGCACGTGGCGCAGGAAGCCCGCGTCATTGCCCAGGCCCATGGCCATGCGCCAGGCCAGCCGGTGCTGGGCGCGCCGCCGGTGTTCCTGTTCGAGCCGCACCAGCCCGAGCAATGCGAGTGGAAGCCGCAGGTGCTGCTGGACATTACCGAAGTATGGGACAAGAAGCGCCAGGCATTCGAACTGATGGCAGCGCAGGAACATCTGTGGGAATACTACACGCGCGTGGCCCTGCAGCGCGGCGTGCAGGCCTCGCGCAATTCGGATGCGAAGATCCGCTATGCCGAGGCCTACCAGCGGGTGTTCCCGCAAGTGACCGGGGAACTGGCATGAGCGGGGTGCCTGCCCGCCAGGTGGCCGTGCGGCACATCGAACGGGCCGACGCCGCCGCAGTGGCGCGCCTGGCCCAGGCCGGCGTGGCCACCGCGCACGAGGCGCAGGGCCGCGCCGGCCTGCTGCAGCCCGGCATGCGCCCTATTTACGCGGGCGCGGCCATTGCCGGCAGCGCGGTCACGGTGCTTGCGCATCCGGGCGACAACTGGATGCTGCATGTGGCGGCCGAGCTGTGCCAGCCCGGCGATGTGCTGGTGGTGGCCTGCAGCGCCGAGAACCGCGACGGCATGTTCGGAGAACTGCTGGCCACCTCGCTGCGCGCGCGCGGCGTGGCCGGCCTGGTCATCGACGCGGGCTGCCGCGACGTGCAGGCACTGACGGCCATGGCCTTTCCGGTATGGTCGCGCGCGGTTTCGGCCAAGGGCACCATCAAGGCCACGCCGGGCTCGGTGAACCTGCCGGTGGTGTGCGCCGGCGCGCTGGTCCAGGCCGGCGACGTGATCGTGGCCGACGACGACGGTGTGTGCGTGGTGCCGCGCGCCCAAGCCGCGGCGGTGGCCGATGCCTGCGATGCGCGGCTGCGCAAAGAGGCTGTCAACCGCGCGCGCCTGGCGGCGGGCGAATTGGGGCTGGATATCTATGGCATGCGCCCGGCGCTGGAGCGGGCGGGCCTGGTCTATGTAGACCGGCTGTCCGACCTGGACGCCCCGCCGCGGCCGTAGCGGCGGGCGGGCCGCCGGCCCGTCAGGCGTCGGCCGCGGCGGGCGACAGGCGCTGGTAGCGCCGTTCGGCGTATTGCAGGTCGTGCACGGCCGCCTGGTGCAGGCGGCGCTGCTCTTCCAGGCACAAGTCGTATTTGATGCGGGCCTGGGCGTAGGTCAGGCCGGTGGCGCGCAGGCTGTGGATGAACGCCGCGCGCGATTGCTGCAGCAGGCGCAGGCCCTGTTCGCCCTGTTCGACCACGCGCTGGGCCTGGGCCACGCGCTGAGCGGCGGCCAGGGGCGATTCGGGCGTATCCATGGCGATAGGCGTGCGCGGCGCGCCGGCCCGGCGGCGCTTAGCGGCGGCGCTGCGGCGGGCGCGCGGTGCTGGGCGCGCGTTCGTCTTTGTGGCGGAAGTTGATGCGGCCCTTGGTCAGGTCGTAGGGCGACATTTCCAGGGTGACGCGGTCGCCCGCCAGGATGCGGATGCGGTGCTTGCGGATGCGGCCCGAGGCGTAGGCGCCCACTTCGATGCCGTTGTCCAGGGTGACGCGGTAGCGGCTGTCGGGCAGCACTTCGTCAACGATGCCATCGAGTTCGATCAGTTCTTCTTTTGCCATATATGACTCTCCTTGGTCGTTGCGCGCGCACGCCATGGCATGGCGCACGCACCGCCCGGGGGCGGCATGCGCGGGACCCAAGCGGACTTGGGCCAGCGATGGAACGTAAACGTCCCGGCTGGTACGCGGGCACACGGCCGGGTTCTGTGGAACCCGAGGCGGATGCTCGCGCCGCTGGGGCAAATAAGCGCGCTGGGCGCGGCTTGGTCGCGGCGCTGTGCAAGCGCCGGAAGAAGCGGGATAGGGCGGCCGTGCTTATAGATCAAAACTTATGCACGGAACAACTCAACATAATACTCCAATCATCCCCGTTTGACCAGGGTTTTCCCGCATTTTGCCGCCTGGCCCCGCACAGCCGGCTTAGTCCTGGCCTGGGGCCGCGTGGGGATATTGGGGCAGGTCGTCGGTAATGTCGTACCAGGGCGCCTTGTTGGCCACATGTACGTGGCAGGCGGCCTTAATGCCGGGGTTGTCGTCCAGGGCGCCCAGCGGCAGGCCGTAGGTGTCGGGGGTCTGGTCGAAGCGCGACAGCAGCGGGGTGCCGCAGGCGCCGCAAAAACCGCGGTAATTGCCGGGCGACGAGCTGTACCACGTGACGTGGTTCTCGCCGCGGGTCCAGGCGAAATCTTTCGCCCGCACGGTGGCGCGCGTGCGGAAGGCCGCGCCATGGGCCTTGCGGCACATCGCGCAATGGCAATTCATCGCCTGGGTCAGCGGGCCCGAAATCTCGTAGGCCACGCGGCTGCACAGGCAGGAACCTCTCAGCATGTCGTGCTCCGGGGTCAGAGAAAACCCCAATATATACCGGCGCCGCCCGGACGGTTTGTGACGGTTCGGTTGCAGGACATCCGTCCGTCACCATTTCGCCGGGCAGGGGCGGCGCGCGCCGGTCATCACCCTGTCACCCCCTGTCCACAGAATGCCGCTCATGGTTCGTCAAGGGGATAATTCATGACTCATGCAATCGAGGTGCGCGGCCTCAGCAAGTCCTTCCGCGCCGGCGCCAAGGCGCTGGACGACGTGAGCCTGGCGGTGGCGCCGGGCGAAATGGTGGCCCTGCTGGGCGCCTCGGGGTCGGGCAAGTCGACGCTGCTGCGCCACTTGGCCGGTTTCGTCGCGGCCGACTCGGGCAGCAGCAGCGTCATGGTAAACGGCCAGTCCATCCAGCGCGACGGCCGCATCAGCCCGCGGGTGCGCGGCGCGCGCGCCGGCATCGGCTTTGTATTCCAGCAATTCAACCTGGTGGGACGCCTGCCCGTCATTACCAATGTACTTACCGGCCTGCTGCCCCGCGTGCCGCTGTGGCGCAGCCTGCTGCGCTATTTCCGCCGCGCCGAGGTGCAGCTCGGCCTGGACGCCCTGGCTCAGGTTGGTATAGACGACTATGCATTTCAGCGCGCCTCGACCCTGTCGGGCGGGCAGCAGCAGCGCGCCGCCATCGCCCGCACGCTGGTGCAGAACGCCCGCGTGATCCTGGCCGATGAGCCGATCGCCTCGCTGGACCCGGAATCGTCGCGCCGCGTGATGGATACGCTGGCGCATATCAACCGCAGCCGCAAGGTGGCCGTGGTGGTATCGCTGCACCAGGTCGATGTGGCGCTGCGCTATTGCCCGCGCGTGGTGGCCCTGCGCCACGGCCGGGTGGTGTACGACGGCCCCGCCGCCGAGCTGACCGAATCCATGCTGCGCGACCTGTATGGCGCCGACATTGCCGAGCTGCTGCCGCAGGGCGACGAGCGCACCGCGCAGCCATCGGCCCTGATCGAGCCGCGGCCGCTGGCCGCCGCGGCCTGAACCCTGACCCGATTTCCCCACGGAGTGTCTACTCATGCTACGCAGAACCTTTTGTGCCCTGGCCGTCGCGACGGCCCTGTCTTCCGCCGCCTGGGCGCAAGACGCCAAGCCGCTGAATTTCGGCATCATTTCCACGGAATCGTCCACCAACCTGAAACAGGCCTGGCAGCCCCTGATCGATGACCTGAGCAAGGCGGTGGGCGCGCCCGTCAAGCCGTTCTTCGCCTCGGACTATGCCGGCATCATCGAAGGCATGCGTTTCAACAAGGTGCAACTGGGCTGGTTCGGCAACAAGTCGGCCATGGAAGCCGTGGACCGCGCCAAGGGCGAAGTGTTCGCCTCGGTGATCGACAAAGACGGCAACCCCGGCTACTGGTCGGTGCTGCTGGTCAACAAGGACAGCGACCTGAAGACGCTGGACGACGTGCTCAAGAACGGCAAGCAGCTGAGCTACGGCGCGGGCGACCCCAATTCGACCTCGGGCACACTGGTGCCGGGCTACTTCCTGTGGGGCGCGCATCGCATCGATCCCAAGACCTTCTTCAAGACTGTGCGCGCGTCCAACCATGAAAGCAACCTGCTGTCGGTCATCAACAAGCAGGTGGACGTGGCCATCAACAACACCGAAATGCTGGAGCGCTACCGCGTGAACACCGGCAAGGACGCTACCGAATCGGTGCGTATCCTGTGGAAGTCGCCGCTGATCCCGGCCGACCCGATGGTGATGCGCAGCGACCTGCCGGCCGACATGAAGCAGCGCATCCAGGCGTTCTTCGTGAACTACGGCAAGGGCGCCGACGCCGAGCGCCAGCAAAAAGTGCTGGCCGGCCTGACCTACAAGGGCTTCCGCGCTTCCAGCAACGCGCAGCTGGTGCCGATCCGCCAGATGGAACTGGCCAAGACCAAGATCCACGTCGAAGGCGACACCACGCTGAGCGCCGCCGACAAGAAGGCGAAGCTGGCTGAGCTGGATCGCCAACTGGCCGAGCTGGACAAGCTGGCGGCCAAGCCGCAGTAAGCCGCGGCGCCGGCCCGCATGGCGCGGGCCGGCGCGCGTTTCTTTGCCTTTTGCACGGACTTTCTCCATGAGCGCTGTTCTTCCGCCTGCCCGCCATCCCGCCGCGGCGCGATCTTCTTTGCCCGGCCTGCTGGTATGGGGTGTGGTGCTGGCGTTGCTGATGCTGTCCTGGCGCGGCGCCGACATGCGCCCGCTGGATCTGGTGACCGAGTCCGGCAACATGGCCGCCTATGCGGCCGATTTTTTCCCGCCGAATTTCCGCGATTGGCGCATGTACCTGGACGAGATGCTGGTGACGGTGCAGATCGCCATCTGGGGCACTTTCCTGGCCATTGCCATGGCGGTGCCGTTCGGGCTGCTGTGCTCGGCCAATATCGTGCCGCCCTGGGTATACCAGCCGATGCGCCGCCTGATGGACGCCTGCCGGGCCATCAACGAAATGGTGTTCGCCATGTTGTTCATCGTGGCGGTGGGCCTGGGGCCGTTCGCGGGGGTGCTGGCGCTGTGGGTGCACACCACCGGGGTCCTGGCCAAGCTGTTCGCCGAGGCGGTCGAGGCCATTGATCCGCGTCCGGTGGAGGGGGTGCGGGCCACGGGCGCGAACGCGGTCGAGGAAGTGGTCTACGGGGTGATTCCCCAGGTGCTGCCGCTGTGGATTTCGTTTTCGCTGTACCGGTTCGAATCGAATGTGCGTTCGGCTTCGGTGGTGGGCATCGTGGGCGCGGGCGGCATCGGCACGGTGCTGTGGGAAATTATCCGCAGCTTCCAGTATGCCGAGACCTGCGCGGTGATGATCATTATCGTGGCCTTCGTGGTGGTGATCGACCTGCTGTCGGCGCGCATACGGAAGGCCTTGATCTGAGCGGATTGATTTGATCCATAAGTAAAAATCCGCGCGGCTTTTCCGCGTACTGTCCGGATAGCCTCTCATTGGCGGGGCGACTCAGGCCCCGCTTGCCGCGCCCGATGCCGTGCCGGCGCTGGCATTGTTGTATAGCCCCGCGGTTGAAAGGGGGGTGCCAAGCGCTGCAGGTATAAGTGCCGCTACCCCGGCACGCCGCTTTCGGCGCTCGAGGCCGGACACGACAGCCTGTCCCGTATCAGGGCCAGCAGGCGGTGCGCCGCGTCTTCGGGCAGACCGTTGTTGGGCAGTTGCGTGATCTGGCAGCCGGCGGGGGTGTCGAACGGGCGCGAGGCCTGTTGCAGCCGGGCTTTGATTTGTTCGGTGGTTTCGCGGCCGCGGGCGGCCAGGCGGCGCGCCAGGATGGCGGGGTCGGCCACCACTTCTATCGGGGCCAGGCCGGGGTAGCGCCCGTAAGCGGCGCCCAGGTGGGCGCGCGAACCATTGACGATGACCGCCGCGCCGCCGGCGAGCCAGCCATCGATCTCGATGCCGATGCCGTAGCGCAGCCCGTGGCTGGTCCAGTGCAGCGCGAAACAGCCCAGGGCGGCGCGGTGGTCGAACTCGGCTTCGGTCAGGTATACCGAGGCTTCGTCGACACCGCTGGGGCGGGTGATGTAGCGGTGCGCGACCAGCACGGGCTCGTCCGGTTTCAGGGTTGCGCGCAGGTGCCGCAGCAGGGTGTCTTTGCCGCTGCCTGAGGCGCCCATCAGGTAAATGAGCCTGGCGCCGCGGGGCGTGGCGCCGGCGCTCATTGCGCGCCGCCGGCCAGGAAGCGCGCGCCGGCGCCGTCGCGGCAGGCGCCGTCGAAACCGTAGTGGCGCGCCACAATGAAATCGGCGCCCGGCTCGGGCTCGACGTACAGGCTGATGGCGCGCACCGGCATGGGGGCCTGCAGCGCCGGGCCGCCCAGGGCCTCGAGCCGGGCGTCGGCCGCGTCCAGTTCGGCGTTTTCTAGGTGTCCGGTCAGGGTGATGTGGAACGTGAACGTATCGAAGACATAGGGGTAGCCCCAGCGCTCCAGCATCTGGCGCTGCGCGGGGGGCAGCGTCTGCGGCTGGCGGCGCGCCAGCTCGGCGGCCGAGGGCGGGGCGCGGAAGCCGTCCAGCCCGGCGACCGCCGCGCCGGCCAGCGCGTTCATGCGGCCCAGCGCACGCGCGTCGTCGATGCACCAGGCCAGGAAGCCGCGCAGGCGTTCGCGCCGCAAGGGGATGCCGAATGCCTCGCGGCCGGCGGCCAGCGCGCGCACGGCCTGGTCCAGCGCGGCCGGCTGGGTGCCGGCGCGCAGCCGGAAGGGCGGCTTGAGTGTCGCATGCAGGCCGTAGCGGCGCGGCGCGCGGGTCCAGGCTTCCTGCCGGGTGTCGGTGCCGGCCTGGCGGGGCAGGGCGGCGCCCGTTTCTTCGCAGCGGCCCAGCCACTGCCGGCCCAGGTCGCGCCAGGCGCCCACCGGCGCCAGGTACAGTGCGTAGCGATAGGCGTGCGGCATGGAGCGGCTATGCGGCGATGCGCTGGGCGTGATGGGTTTCGAAGCTGCGGGTGGCGTGGCGCAGCACGCCGCCGACGATCGCGGCGCACACGCGCGGCAGGCCCGGCACGCTGTCGTCGACCACGATGGCATCGGCAGCCTGGCCCGCGGCCAGGGTGCCGCGGTCGGCCAGGCCGGCGGCGCGCGCGGGGTTGGCCGATACCAGGCGCCAGGCCTGCTCTAGCGGCAGGATGCCCTGGTCGGCCAGCCGCAGCGCGGCCGCCAGCGGGGCCGGGTAGTAGTAGTCGGAAGTCAGGATGTCGCACAGCCCGGCGCGCACCATGTCGGTGGCGTTGGGCGCGTTGGTGTGGCTGCGGCCGCGCACCACGTTGGGGGCGCCGAACACCACGGCATCGCCCAGGTCGCGCGCCACGCGGGCCGCATCGGGCGTAAGCGGGAATTCGGCCACGCGGCAGCCCAGCTGGTGGTAATAGCGGCGGGTGGCGGCGTCGGGGTCGTCGTGCGAGGCCACGCTCAGGCCGGCCTCGCGCGCGCTGCGAGTCAGTTCGCGCATGGCATCGCCTACCGAGTCGGCGGCCGCCATGGCCTGGCGGATGCGGGACTGGAAGGTATCCAGGTCGCACTCGGCGCGGTCGGCGTATTGCAGCAGTTTGCGGTCGTCGCCCAGGCGGCGCGCCATCGAGGGCAGGTGGTCGTTCAGGGCCAGGAACTGCACGCGGCCGGCGCGTATCCACTGCTGGGCGGTTTCTACTCCGCTGACGTGATGGGTCTCGAAGCGCAGGTGCACGTGGTGGCGCGCGCCCAGCGCGCCGCGCATGCGCGACAGCGATTCGAATATGCGCTCGGCGTAGGGCTCGCCGCGCAGTCCGCCTTCCCACGACAGCGTTACGCCATGGAATTCGGTGGTGATGCCGTTGGCCAGCAGCTGGCGGTCGACGTCGTGCAGCGCGGCGTCGTACGGAAACGTGACCCCCGGGCGCGGCATGACGGCGCGCTCGAACGCGTCGCCGTGCAGGTCGACAATACCTGGCAGCACCAGCAGGTCGCCGGCGTCCAGCCAGGCCGCGCCCGGCGCGGCGGCGGCGCCGATGCGGCCGTCGCGAAAGGCCAACTGGCCGGCGCCCAGCCCGGCGGGAGTCAGCAGACGCCGCCCGGCAATGCCGGCCAGCGCAGCGGAAGAAGAGGATTCAGGATTCATGGGACGGCACCTTATCGGACTTCTGTGACAGCCGGATGTCTAGACGAATTAGGGGGCGCCCGGCGTCCGGCGTCCGCAGACGGATCAGGATCAGGCCGCGTCGTCGGACACGACCAATTGCACCAGGTCGCCCACGAAGCGGGTCACGCTGTACTGCAGCGGCGCGCCGTCGCGGTCGACGTTCAGGGCCTCGACCTGCAGGATGGGGCGGGTCTTGGGCTGGCCCAGCAGGCGGGCGACTTCGGGGGTGGGCAGGGCGGCGGTGATGCGCGACCATTTGCGCGCGTAGTCGGTGACGCCGTAGTGCGCGTAGGCGCGCGAAATCGAACGCAACTTACGCAGGCTGTCGGCGAAGTCGGGAAAGCGTTTTTCGTCCAGGTAGTGCTCGGAGACGTCGATGCAGCGGTTCTCGGCTTTGCCCAGGGCCTGCACGCGCAGCAGCGGCGCCGTGCGCGCCAGGCCCAGGTGGCGGGCGATTTCGGCCGAGCGCAGGCTCTGGCTGCCCATGATCTCGATGTAGCCCAGCATGCCCTGGCTGAGCAGGTTTTCTGAAAAGCGGGTGCGCCGGCCGATGGCGTAATCGATGGCGTGCTCTTGCACGAAGGTGCCGCGGCCCTGCTCGATGCGTACCAGGCCGCTTTGTTCGAGCTCGCCCATGGCGCGCCGGATGGTGTGGCGGTTGACCGAGAACTTGGCCGCCAGCTCGGGTTCGGGCGGCAGCCGTTCGCCCGGCGCATAGAGCTTGTTGCGGATCTCGTCCGCCAGCAGTTCGCCGATCTGTCGCCACACTGCGACCCCCGAGCCTCGTTCGACCATGGTAATAATCCGTTTCCGTAATGGCAGCTTCATGATGGACGGCCATGATTGTGCATCAGCCGTCGGCCCGTGGCGGTGCCTGCGCGGCGTGAAGCCATGGTGTCATGAAAAATTCATGCGGCGGTGTTGAACTGGCGCCAGTTCCGTATCATACTGCATCTAGTCGTCTAGACGTTTAGAGGAAATTATGCAAACCGACACGACTTCCCCGGCCGCCGGACGGCGCGCCGCCTGGATGCGGGTGCTGGCGCTGGCCGAGCCGGCGGCGCTGGACCGGGCCGTGCAGGCGCTGGGTCCGCTGCCGCCGCACAACACGCTGCGGCCGACAGAAAGCGGCATGGCCATGGTGCGCGCCCGCAGCGGCGGCACCGGGGCGCAGTTCAACCTGGGCGAGATGAGCATTACCCGCTGCGCCGTCACTCTGGAGGGCGGCACGGTGGGCGTGGGCTATGTGCCTGGCCGCGCGCGCCGCCATGCCGAACACGCCGCCGTGCTCGACGCGCTGCTGCAGCGCGACGAGTGGCACGACCGCATCCAGGCCGGCGTTATCGAGCCGCTGGCGCAGGCGCATGCCGAACGGGCCCGCCGCCAGTCGTGCGTGGCGGCGCAGACGCAAGTTGAATTCTTCACGATGGTACGAGGCGAAGACTGAAATGATTTCTGTGCAGACAACGCCATCCGGCGCGCCGCCGGCCCCGGGTTTTGGCGACGCGGTTACCCAGTCGCAGCAGACTTTCCGCGCCGCGCTGCAGGCCCTGGCGCACCCGGGCAGCATCCAGGAAATCGCCGCCGACTGCGGCGTGCCGCCGGGGCTGTCGCCCGCCATGACGGCCATGCTGCTGGCCCTGGCCGACGTCGACGCGCCGGTATGGCTGCCCGCCGGCGTGCCCGAAGCTGTACGCCAGTTCCTGCGTTTTCATTGCGGCTGCCCGCTGGTCGACGAGCCCTCGCAGGCGCGCTTTGCCGCCGTGCCGGCCGGCCATGCGGCGCCCGAGCTCGGCCGCTGCCACCCAGGCGACGCGGCTTACCCGGATACGTCCACCACGCTGCTGCTGGAAGTCGAATCGCTGCAGGGCGGCGCGGCAGTGACCCTGACCGGGCCGGGCATCGCCACGCGGCGCGAGCTGCGGGCGGCCGGCCTGCCGGCCGGCTTCTGGGCGCAGTGGCGGGCCAACCGCCAGATATTTCCCCTGGGCGTGGATGTGTTCCTGATCCAGGGCCACCGGCTGTGCGGGCTGCCCCGCACCGTGCAAGCGGAGGACTGACATGTACGTGGCCGTTAAAGGTGGCGAACGCGCCATCCTGAATTCTTACCGCATGCTCGACGCCTACCGGCGCGGCGATGCGCAAGTGCCCGAGCTGACGCTGGCGCAGATCCGCCAGCAGATGCCGCTGGCCGTGTCGCGCGTGATGGCCGAGGGGGCGCTGTACGACCCGCAGTTGGCCGCGCTGGCCATCAAGCAGGCTGCCGGCGACGTGATCGAGGCGGTGTTCCTGCTGCGGGCCTACCGCAGCACGCTGCCGCGCTTCGGCTACACGCAGCCGGTGGATACGGCGCGCATGCGCCTGTCGCGCCGCATTTCGTCGACCTTCAAGGATGTGCCCGGCGGGCAGATCCTGGGCCCCACTTACGACTATACGCAGCGGCTGCTGGATTTCTCGCTGGAAGCCGAAAGCGAGGCCGCCGAGCCCCTGCCGCCGGCCGCCGAGCCGCTGCCCGCGTCGATGCCGCGCGTGACCGACCTGCTGCAGCACGACGACCTGATCGACCAGGAAGCCGTGCCGCCCGGCGACCCGGCGCCGTTCGACCTGACGCGCCAGCCGCTGGCCTTTCCGGCCGGGCGCGATGCGCGCCTGCAGAACCTGGCCCGCGCCGACGAAGGTTTTCTGCTGTCGATGGGCTATTCCACGCAGCGCGGCTACGGCAATACGCACCCGTTTGCCGCCGAGATCCGCTACGGGTCGCTGGAGGTGGACATGTTCATCGAAGAGCTGGGTTTCGCCGTGACGGTGGGCGAGATCGAGCTGACCGAATGCCAGATGGTCAGCCAGTTCGCCGGCAGCGCGCACGAGGCGCCCAAGTTCACGCGCGGCTACGGGCTGACCTTCGGCTATGGCGAACGCAAGGCCATGTCGATGGCGCTGGTCGACCGCGCCCTGAAGGCGCACGAACTGGGCGAGGCCGGCGACGCGCCCGCCAACGACCACGAGTTCGTGCTGTACCACAGCGACAACGTCGAGGCTTCGGGCTTCGTGCAGCACTTGAAGCTGCCGCACTACGTGGACTTCCAGGCCAACCTGGAACTGCTGCGCCGGCTGCGCCAGGAACAGGCCGCCGCCCGGGCGCCAGCCGCCGCCGCTGCCGCCACACCTGCCGCACCGACCGCCGCGCCCAGCGCGGCGCCCGCCGCCATCGCCGACGAGGCCCTGTCGTCATGAACTCTGCCCAAGCCACGGTCGCGCGCGACGACCACTACAACTTCGCGTACCTGGACGAATCCACCAAGCGCATGCTGCGCCGGGCCCTGCTGAAGGCGGTGGCCATTCCCGGCTACCAGGTGCCGTTCGGCAGCCGCGAAATGCCGCTGCCCTACGGCTGGGGTACGGGCGGCATCCAGGTCACTGCCGCCATCATCGGCCAGGCCGATGTGCTGAAGGTGATCGACCAGGGGTCGGACGACACCACCAACGCCATCAATATCCGCCGCTTTTTCGGCCGCGTAACCGGGGTGCGCACCACCGAATCCACGCGCGAGGCCACCATCGTGCAGACGCGCCACCGCATTCCCGAAACCCCGCTGCGCGAAGGGCAGATCATGGTCTACCAGGTGCCGATTCCCGAGCCACTGCGCTGGCTGGAACCCAGCGAAACCGAGACCCGCACCATGCACGCCCTGGCCGAGTACGGCGGCATGCATGTGAAGCTGTACGAAGACATCGCGCAGCATGGGCACATTGCCACCACCTACGACTATCCCGTCATTGTCAATGGCCGCTACATGATGCGCCCTTCGCCCATTCCGAAATTCGACAACCCCAAGCTGGACGGCAACCCGGCGCTGATGCTGTTCGGCGCGGGCCGCGAGAAGCGCGTGTACGCCGTGCCCCCGTACACGCGGGTCAAGAGCCTGGACTTCGAAGACCATCCGTTCCGCGTCGAGCAGTGGGACCACTGCTGCGAGCTGTGCGGGTCGGACCAGAGCTACCTGGACGAGATCATTCTGGACGATCAGGGCACGCGCCGCTTTGTGTGCTCGGACACCGAGTACTGCGCCGGCCGCCAGGCCGCCGGGCACACCGGCGCCGCCGGCGCGGAGGCCGCGGCATGAACAACCAGGCCCTGCTTTCCGTGCGCGACATGACTTGCACCTGGGACGGTGTGCACGGCTGCCGCGACATCAGTTTCGACCTGCATCCCGGCGAAGTGCTGTGCGTGGTGGGCGAATCCGGCTCGGGCAAGAGCACGCTGCTGCAGGCGGTGTCGTGGCAGGCGCGGCCCGAGTCGGGCAGCGTGTGGTACGACACGCGCGACCGCGGCTTTGTCGACCTGGCGTCTTTGTCGTCGGCCCACCTGCGGCTGCTGGCCCGCACCGACTGGGGCTTCGTGCGCCAGAACGCGCGCGACGGGCTGCGCATGCAGGTCAGCGCCGGCGCCAATATCGCCGAGCGGCTGATGGCCGTGGGCCAGCGCCACTACGGCGACCTGCGCCGCGTGGCGGGCAACTGGCTGCAGAAAATGGAAATCGACACGGGCCGGCTCGACGACCAGCCGGCCGCGTTTTCCGGCGGTATGCAGCAGCGCCTGCAGATTGCCCGCAACCTGGTCACCCACCCGCGCATGGTGTTCATGGACGAGCCCACCGCGTCGCTGGACGTGTCGGTGCAGGCGCGCCTGCTCGACCTGCTGCGCCAACTGGTAGCCGATCTGAAACTGGCCGCTATCGTGGTGACCCACGACCTGGCCGTGGCGCGGCTGTTGGCGCACCGCACGCTGGTCATGCGCGGCGGCCGCGTGGTCGAAAGCGGCCTGACCGACCAGATCCTGGACGACCCGCAGCATCCCTACACGCAGTTGCTAGTGTCTTCCATTTTGCAGAGCTGAATCTCATGAATGCCTCTACTTCCCTGATTCAGGTGCGCGGCCTGGGCAAGATGTTCACCCTGCACAACCAGGGCGGCATCCGCTTGCCGGTGCTGCGCGACGTGAACTTCGACGCCGGCCCGGGCGACTGCCTGGTGTTGGCCGGCCCCTCGGGCACCGGCAAGAGCACGCTGCTGCGCTGCCTTTACGGCAATTACCTGGCCACCGCGGGCAGCATCCGCGTGCGCGACGGCGGCGAGTGGGTCGAACTGACCGGCGCGCCCGAGCAGCGCATTCTGCGCCTGCGGCGCGACGTCATCGGCTACGTCAGCCAGTTCTTGCGGGTGATTCCGCGCGTCAGCACCCTGGAGGTGGTGGCCGAGCCCCTGCGCGAACGCGGCGTGGATGCCGCGGCCGCGCGTGAGCAGGCGGCCGCGCTGCTGGCCCGCCTGAACGTGCCGCAGCGCCTGTGGGGCCTGCCGCCCGCCACGTTTTCGGGCGGCGAGCAGCAGCGCGTGAACATCGCGCGGGGCTTCATCGGCGGCCATCCGGTGCTGCTGCTGGACGAGCCCACCGCGTCGCTGGACGCCGACAACCGCGCGGTGGTGGTGGCCCTGATCCGCGAGGCCGTGGCCGCCGGCCGCTGCCTGATCGGCATTTTTCATGACGAAGCCGTGCGCGACGAGGTCGCCACGCGCATCCTGCCCATCCAGCCGGCGATCCCGGCCGGCGCCCTGGAGTAGCCATGCCCGCCCTGTACCTGACCCACGCCCGCATTGTCCTGCCGGACGCCGTGCTGCCCGACAGCGCCGTCCTGATCGAAGATGGCGTCATTGCCGCCATCGACCCCGACGGCGCGGGCGCCGCGCAGGAAATCGACCTGGAAGGCCAGACGCTGCTGCCCGGCCTGATCGACCTGCATTGCGACGCCATCGAAAAAGAAGCCGAGCCGCGCTCGCGCGTGCTGTTTCCGCTGGATTTCGCGGTGGCCCAGGTCGACCGGCGCAATGCCGCCGCCGGCATCACCACGCCGTTTCATGCGCTGTCGTTCGCCAATAATGAATGGGGCGTGCGCAACAACCAGACCGCGTCGCAGGTGGCGCGCACGCTGCATGCGTTCCGCGCCCACAGCCTGGTGGACAACCGGGTGCACTGCCGTTATGAAATTACCGACGCGACCGCCATGCCGGTGCTGCAGGCGCTGCTGGACGAGGGCGTGGTGGACCTGCTGTCGGTAATGGACCATTCACCGGGGCAGGGCCAGTTCAAGACGCTGGAAGCCTATCTGCAATACATGATGGGCAACCATGCCATGAGCCGCGACGAGGCCGAGGAAGCGGCGCGCGCCAAGCTGCAGGCCCGCGACGGCGCCGCGCTGCGGGTCGAGAGCCTGCTGGCGCATGCGCGCCGCCTGGGCGTGCCCACCGCCAGCCACGACGACGATTCGGTGCAGCGCATTGCCACCATGCGCAACCTGGGCGTGTCGATGAGCGAGTTTCCTATCAACCTGGACACCGCGACGGCCGCGGTGTCGTGCGGCCTGCCCACCATACTGGGCGCGCCGAACGTGCTGCGCGGGCAGAGCCAGAGCGGCTCGATGCGCGCCATCGATGCGGTGCGCGCGGGCGTGGCCAGCTGCCTGTGCTCGGACTACCAGCCTTCCACCCTGATCGCCGCGGCGTTTGCCGTGGCGGCGCAAAGCGACCTGACGCTGTCGCAGGCGGTGGCGCTGGTGACCGCCAACCCCGCCGATGCCTGCGGCCTGGACGACCGCGGCCGCATTGCCCAGGGTTTGCGCGCCGACCTGGTCGCGGTGGCGCTGGTGGAGGATTTGCCGCTGGTCAGCCACGCCTGGTCGGCGGGCCGGCTGGTGTTCTCGGCGCACTATCATGCGGCCTCGCGCCGCGCCCCGCGCGAGGCCGTGGCGGCCTGAAGACCCGGCGCGCGCCGCGCGGGCTGGCGCCGGGCGCCGGCCTTCTGGTTAAATGGGCCATATCTGCCGGCCCGCGCGACGGGCCGGCGCGTCATGGCCGGAGGCCCGCATCATGGCAGTGCTGAGTTTCGTGCAAGATCCCGAAGCCCCCGATCTGTGGGCCGCCGAGAACGTGCCGGCCGGCCCGGGGCGCCCGCCCATCCACGTCATGATCCAGACCGACGGCCAGGCGCCCGACCCGTCGGCGTCGCGCGCCGTGCGCGACCTGGTGGCCCGGCTCGACGAACAGATCCTGGCGGCGGCCGATTTCCTGCTGGACCATTATGCGCCCGAACAATGGCTGAAGCAGGGCATCGACCCGGCCCGCTGGCTGCCCGAACAAACCGCCGAGGCCATGGCCGGCTGCGCGGTATTGCGGGCCGTGTGGCTGTTCGACGAAACCGGCGATGGCTATGAAATGTGGTTCACCGTGCCCTGGGACGCCGAGCATACTTACGACGTCGAGTTCGACGATGGCGAGCCGGTGGGCTGCGAGGTGAACGACTGAGCGGCGCGCCGGGGTTTGCGCCCGGGAACAGAAGATTTACATACCGTCATGCTCTGACAACCCGCCGACGCGAGCCCGGCCCCAATCCCGGCTAAAATCCGGTTATTCAGCAAGGCTCCAACCCATCATTCCATCGCCATTCAGGAGGACCACCCCATGGCCCTAGTTTCCATGCGCCAGTTGCTCGACCACGCCGCCGAGCACGGCTACGGCATTCCCGCGTTCAACGTCAACAACCTGGAACAGGTTCAGGCCATCATGGAAGCCGCCGCTGAAACCGACAGCCCGGTGATCATGCAGGCCTCGGCCGGCGCGCGCAAATATGCCGGCGAAGGCTTCCTGAAATACCTGATCCAGGCTGCGGTGGAATCCTATCCGCACATTCCGGTGGTCATGCACCAGGACCACGGCCAGTCGCCCAAGGTGTGCCAGGGCGCCATCGATCTGGGCTTTTCCAGCGTCATGATGGACGGCTCGCTGGAAGAAGACGGCAAGACCATTGCCGACTATGAATACAACGTCGACGTCACCAAGAAAGTGGTCGACACCGCCCACAAGCTGGGCGTCACCGTCGAAGGCGAGCTGGGCTGTCTGGGTTCGCTGGAAACCATGAAGGGCGACAAGGAAGACGGCCACGGCGCCGAAGGCACCATGACCCGCGAACAACTGCTTACCGACCCCGAGCAGGCCGCCGACTTCGTCCGCAAGACCCAGCTCGACGCGCTGGCCATCGCCATCGGCACCAGCCACGGCGCCTACAAATTCACCCGCAAGCCCACCGGTGACATCCTGTCGATCTCGCGCATCAAGGAAATCCACGCCCGCCTGCCCAACACCCACCTGGTGATGCACGGCAGTTCCAGCGTGCCCCAGGAACTGCTGGCCGAAATCCGCGAATTCGGCGGCGACATGAAAGAAACCTACGGCGTGCCCGTGGAAGAAATCCAGGAAGCCATCAAGTTCGGCGTGCGCAAGGTCAACATCGACACCGACATCCGCCTGGCCATGACCGGCGCCATCCGCCGCTTCTTTGCCGAAAACCCTGGCAAATTCGACCCGCGCGAATACCTGAAGCCGGCGCGCGCCGCCGCCAAGGCCATTTGCGTGCAGCGCTACACCCAGTTCGGCACTGCCGGCAACGCCAGCAAGATCAAGCCGCTGCCGCTGGCCGATATGGCACAGCAATACGCCGCCGGCAAGCTGACCCAGGTGGTGCAGTAAGTCTTGCAGTGAAAAGGCGCCGCCCCGCGCGGGCGGCGCCGGGCGGCCGGCCCCTCAGCCCGGCGCATTACGTGCAAAGCGCGGTATCGCGGTGTCGATGTGATGCCATGAGGGCGCGGAATCCGTCCACAATGCCAGGCGGGCCCGGAATTGCTCCGGGTCGTCCAGCGATCCGGCCTTCACAATGGCATAGCCGGCGCCCTCGGTGCCCCCGAACAGCGGCGTGCCGCAATCGCGGCAGAAGCTGCGCATGACCCTGTTGCCCGAATCGCCCTGATAGGCGTGCTCGTGCGCCCGGCCCCGCAACACCTGCAGCGCGGCCGGCGCCACCAGCAGCGCATGCGCCGGCGCGCCGCCGCTCGCATACTGGCAGTCGCGGCAATGGCAAGTGGCCGCCGCCATGGGCTCGGCCGTGATGGCATAACGGATGGCGCCGCATTGGCAGCCGCCGGTCAATGGGGAAAACTCGGTTTGCGGGGGCATGTGGGCTCCGGTTTGGGCGTAGGGGTAGGGTAGCTGATGCGGCTCTTTTTTGGGTTCTTCAGGCGCCTGGGCGTGGCGGGCTTGGGGCTGTCCGTGTTTCAGGTGTCTGGCTCCCGAAGGGTGCCAGGCACTGAGGTTTCCCCAGGAATAGTTTTTATAAATCAATAAATTAACTGGGGAATGAGCAAGAAGGTGCGCGCATGGTGCATGCTTTTAGGTGACGAAACCAAAAAAGGATGCGGAAATCCATG
>Ga0222427_100876_pt1 | contig 23384 bp, 15 predicted proteins | sample 2B20Ametagenome_FD_182890 | JGI IMG/M metagenome (GOLD analysis project Ga0222427, IMG submission 182890) | Enriched microbial communities from leaf-cutter ant dump, University of Wisconsin, Madison, United States - 2B20A (version 2) | ecosystem: Environmental > Terrestrial > Nest > Insects nest...
GCAGGTTCATCATGTCGTCGGTCATCGGTGGTCTCTCCAGAAAGGTTGGCTTCGCAACCAGACCCTACCGGAAAGCGCCGATGACCACCGCGCTATCCAGCTACACCACGTCTCGGGACGTCACCGGGTTTTTCAGGTTCGCGATCTATTTGGCGGATCGCGGGCGTGCATCCTGCGCTACGGACAAGACGGCGATGCTGTCCAGTCGATATCCGACCCGGAACTGAAGTCGCCCGCAGCCTGGGACGTTCTCGCATGCGACCCGCTTGTGCGGGCGCATCTGGCTATGCCGGTCGGCGCCGTGTGGCAGCGCTCGGAGGTCATCGACGAAACGGAATTCCGGCGAAGGGAACTCTGGCAGGATTGGTTCAGGCCGCGTGACATGCATAACGAACTTGTCTGCAAGTTGGCCAGGTCAAGCAGCGCGAACTGGTTCCTCGACGTCAATCGTGGTCCAAGGCAGGAGGCGTTCAGCGCCACCGACATTGCCGTCATGCAAAAGATCGCGCCGCACATGATGCGCGCCGGACAGATCAGCCGGCAAGTCGCCGGAGCGCGCGCGGCTTCCTCCTTCCTGAACCTGCCCTTCGGCTTGTTGCTGGTGGATGGCAACCAACGCCTGTTGCAGATGAACGAGGCGGCGGAGGCGCTGCTTGTCCGGTCACACGGCCCTCTCACGCTGTCAGGTGGCTTGATCGGCACCTCGGACCCGGCCGTTGCACGAAACCTTGCTCGATTGATCGCCGACACCTGCTCGCTGCCGGATGGCGTGACGCCCGGTCTCGGAGGTTCGCTGCTGGTATCGGCCGGCCACGATGCTTCCGGGTCGGTCCGGTGCGTCCTGTCTGTCGCGCCATACCGAAATGCCGACGCCTATGGACTGACTATGGAACGCTGTGCTGCGATCATGGTCACCGAGATTGCTCCTCGTGTGCATGAAGGCTTCGAAGCGCATATCCGGGCCGTGTTCAAGCTTACGGAGGCTGAAGCACGGCTCGCGGCCGGCTTGGCAAGCGGTCTCAGCATCGCCGAGTCCGCCGATCGCAACGGCGTTACCTACAGGACCGCTCGCACCTACCTCGACCGCATCTTCCGCAAGACCAACACGCACCATCAAAGCCAGCTTGTCGCCGTGCTCAAGACGGTGCAGCCGCTTGTGGCGTCTACAGCGGATTGAAACCGAAATTCTGCCCGGAACGGGCGGTTCCGGGCATTCTTACTGCGGATGAAATCGCAGAGCGTCGGCGATGGCGCGCGGCAGCGTGTCCGTCGGATTGGTTGCGGGCGTCTTTGGCGCCTTCCGCCATGCTTTCGGCGGCTTTGTGCGTCCAGTTGCGAATAGCGAAGATGGTTGAAAATCCGGCTCGCCTGTGACAAAAGGCGTGTCGAATGTGACGGGATGCCAGGGTCCGCTTCTGTAGAATGTGATAAGAAGTCGGAAAAGCAAGGACTTAATCACATTTTGGAGCGTGTCTCGAAAGCTTTGGCCTGCGGCAGCGGCCAGGTTGGCGAATCCCGCGCCAAAGCCATCCTGGCCAAGATTGTTCGGTAGGGCTGCAAGCGGCGGGTGCCGCTTCGACGGTCCGATTGATTGAAACAAAGGTTTGATGATGCAGGTCACCGAAACGCTCAACTCCGGCCTCAAGCGCGAGATCAAGGTCATCGTGCCGGCTTCCGACATGGAAGCCAAGCTCATGACACGGCTGTCCGACGCCCGCGACAAGGTCCGCATCAACGGCTTCCGTCCGGGCAAGGTGCCGATGCAGCATCTGCGCAAGATGTACGGCAAGTCCTTCATGGCCGAGGTCGTGAACGAAATCCTCAATGATTCCCGTTCGATCATCACCGGCCGCGGCGAGAAGGCCGCGATGCAGCCCGAAGTCGTGATGACCGAGGACGAGAAGGAAGCCGAGAAGATCCTGGCCGGCGGCGCCGACTTCGAGTTCCAGCTGAACTACGAAGTCATTCCGCCGATCGACATCAAGGATTTCGCCAACATCAAGGTGACGCGGCCGATCTACGACGTGCCCGAGAGCGAGATCGACGAGCAGGTCCAGCGCGTCGCCGAATCCGCCCGTACCTACGAGGCCAAGGACGGCAAGGCCGCCGAAGGCGACCGGGTGACGATCGATTATGTCGGCAAGATCGACGGCGAGGCCTTCGCAGGCGGCGCCGGCAACGACCAGCCGCTGGTGCTGGGCTCCAAGGAATTCATTCCCGGCTTCGAGGATCAGTTGATCGGCGCCAAGGTCGGCGACGAGAAGCAGGTGACGGTCACCTTCCCGGAGAACTATCAGGCCGCCCATCTGGCCGGCAAGGAAGCGACCTTCGACGTGACCGTCAAGGAAGTCGCCAAGCCCGGCAAGCTCGAGGTTAACGACGAGACCGCCAAGAGCCTCGGCCTTGAATCGCTGGAGCGCCTGCGTGAGATCGTCAAGGGGCAGATCGAGAACCAGTTCGGCTCGATGACGCGCCAGAAGGTGAAGCGTCAGCTTCTTGATCAACTCGATTCCGAATATCGGTTCGAGGCGCCTTCCAAGCTCGTCGAGGCCGAGTTCAACAATATCTGGACCCAGGTGAACCGCGACCTCGAGGCAGCCGGCCGCACCTTCGCCGATGAGGACACCACCGAGGAAGAAGCGCGCGCCGAATATATGCGCCTCGCCGAGCGCCGCGTGCGGCTTGGCCTTGTGCTCGCCGAGATCGGCGAGAAGGCCGGCGTGACCGTGTCCGACGAGGAACTCCAGCGCTCGCTGTTCGAGCAGGTCCGCCGCTTCCCCGCTAACCAGCAGCAGGAAGTGTTCGAGTTCTACCGCTCCAATCCGGAAGCACTCAACTCGCTGCGCGCGCCGCTCTTCGAGGAGAAGGTCGTCGATCACCTGCTCGGTCAGATTTCGGTCACCGACAAGAAGGTGAGCAAGGACGAGCTGATGGCCGAGGACGACGAGGCCGAGACCGCAGCCAAGCCGGCGAAGAAGGCTTCGGCCAAGAAGGCCGACAAGGCTGAAGCCGGCGAAGAGCCCAAGAAGAAAGCCGCGCCGAAGAAGAAGGCCGCTGCGAAGGACGCCGAGTAGGCTGCTCCGAAAGCATTACCGGGAAGGCCGCCGCAAGGCGGCCTTTTTCGTTTGCGCGACGGCCGGATAGCCATGGTTCCCGGCGGGGCTCGATCGTAGGCGGCACGGAGAGGCTCAGGCGCCGTCGCCGACGGTCGATCTTGCCCCGCCGCTCTACAGCATCACAGGTTTGATCGGATTCGTATGTCGTGCCGCAAGTTTCTGTTTTTTCGCATGTCGTTGTCCCAAAACCGCCGCGCACTTTTGAACGACATGCCTAGATCAGCGCCAACCCCTTCATCGAGACATGACCCTTCTTGCCGATGATGATGTGGTCGTGCACGGTCAGGCCGAGCCTTTTCCCCGCTTCGATGATTTCCTTGGTCATCTCGATATCGGCGCGCGAGGGCGTCGGGTCGCCACTTGGATGATTGTGCACGAGGACGATCGCCGTGGCGGAGAGGTCGAGGGCGCGCTTGACCACTTCGCGCGGATAGACCGGCGTATGGTCAACCGTTCCTGTCTGCTGCACTTCGTCGGCGATCAGTGCGTTCTTCTTGTCGAGGAAGAGGATGCGGAACTGCTCACGCTCCTCGAAGGCCATCGCCGCGCGGCAATAGTCGATCACCTGCGCCCATGAGGACAGCGTTTGCCTTGCCTTGAGATCGCTGCGCAGCATCCGGTGTGCGGCGGCGGCGATGATCTTGAGGTCGAGCGCGACGGCGGGGCCGACCCCCTTGACCTCGCACAACAGACGTTCGGGGGCTCCCAATACCTCGGCTAGCGTGCCGAAGCGGGCGAGCAGCGCCTTGGCGACGGGCTTGGTGTCGGAACGCGGGATGAGTCGGAAGAGCAGCAGCTCCAGCATCTCGTAGTCCGGCAGGGCGCCGTGCCCCGCCGTGACGAAGCGTTCGCGAAGACGGTCACGGTGGCCGATGTAATGAGGCTTGGCCGCCGCGTCAGCCGGAGCGCGGGCAAGCGGCTGCAACGGCTGCTCGCCGAGAAATCCCCGTTTCGTGTCCTGATCGTCGCCCAATCGGCACCCCCGAGGCGATCATAGCTCATGTCGGGGTGATATTGAAAAGCCCGCAGGCGCGCTTTTCACAGGCAGCGTGTGGCGATCAGGCGAGGCCCGGGCGATCCAGCCCGGCGGGCGAAAGCGTGAAAATCTCGCATCCCGTTTCGGTGACGCCGACCGTATGCTCGTACTGCGCCGACAGCGAACGATCGCGGGTGACGGCGGTCCAGCCGTCGGAAAGGACCTTCACATGCGGGCGGCCGAGATTGATCATCGGCTCGATGGTGAAGATCATGCCGGGACGCATTTCCACGCCCTCATTGGCGTTGCCGTAATGCAGGATGTTGGGCGCGTCATGGAAAAGCAGCCCGACGCCATGCCCGCAGAAGTCGCGGACCACGGAGCAGCGCTCGCCCTCGGCGTAACTCTGGATCGCCGCGCCTATCACACCGGTGCGCGCGCCCGGCTTCACGGCGGCCACGCCGCGCATGAGGCACTCATGCGTGACCTCGAGCAGGCGCTCGGCGGCGCGCCTGATCTGGCCGACCGGATACATGCGGCTGGAATCGCCGTGCCAGCCGTCGAGAATATAGGTGACGTCGATGTTGACGATGTCGCCTTCCCGTAGCGGCTTGTCGTCCGGAATGCCGTGGCAGACGACATGATTGATCGAGGTGCAGGACGATTTGGTGAAGCCGCGATAGTTCAGCGTCGCAGGGACCGCGTCATAATCCATGCCGAACTCGAAGACGAAGCGGTCGATCGCGTTGGTCGTTACGCCCGGTTTCACCATTGCCGCGAGTTCGTCGAGGCAGCGCGCGGTGAGATCGCAGGCCTTGCGCATGCCTGCGAAGCCGTCTTCGCCGTAAAGGCGAATCTGGCCGGTGTTGCGGAGCGGTGCCTCCGCGGCATCGAGATAGGTGACCATGTGAACTGCTGGCTTGAGAATTGATCCGCCTATCATGTGACACCGAACGGGCTTTTCTTCAACCTTTGACTGGAAGCCCAAGCCGCCATGGGCGGCAAATGGCGCACAAGCGGGTGCTGATACCGCATTGCAACAAAGGTGCCGCAATGCCGACATAATGCCGAACAATTGAAATCTTAACGCAACCTTTCCATCTGAGTGGCGTTGCGCCCACGCACGGCCGACAGGAAAGACACGTCATGGACAATTCGCATTTCGCCGTCCCCGTCCGGGTGAGCACGCTCCCGGAAATGCCGATCGAAGAGATCTACAGCGTCGAGCAGGCCCTCGACGTGCTGGCCGAATGGCCGAAGGGACGCCAGGGCAAACTCTACCAGGCGGCGTTCAACGCCTGCTTCGGCGCCAGTGTCGGCGTCGTCTCCACGGAAGAGGCCTGCCGTGCGTTCGCCGCCTTCTGTCGAGTCAGCGGCATCATGGCCAAGGACATGATGAAGCCGAAGAAGGCCGCAGAACAGCCAAGGCTGATGTAGCCGGCGTTTCCGGCCAACCATTCGCATCAGAAAGACAAAACCCCGGAGCGACGCTCCGGGGTTTTGTCTTTGCAACTCATCGAATCCGCTGGGCTCAGAAGAAGCCCTTGCGCTGCCACCAGCCGCCGCGCTTCGGCTTTTCAGCCGCCGGTGCCTCGTCGGTGGAACCGGACACGACCGAGGAAACCACCGGCTCTGCTGGCGCCTGCTCGGTCGAAGCCTTACGGCGCGACGACCGTGCCTTGGGCTTGGCTTCCTCGGCGGCAACCGTGGTCGCCCTTTCGTCCGGTCCATTCTCCTCGCCGGTGGCTGCCTTCGCTTCGGTCACCGCTGGCTCGGCTACCGTCTCCTCGGCGGCTTTCTTTGCCTTTGCGGTGCGGCGCGTCCGCTTCGGTTTCTGCTCCGGAGCGTCGTCATTGGCGGCGACGGGTGAATCCGCCTCCACCGGTGCGGGCGCTTCGGCTTCCGGCTCCGCGGCCGCCTGAGCCTCCGCCTGTTCGCCAGAGACCTCCTCGGTCACGGCCTCGGCGTCGCCATCTTCGCGACGGTTACGCTTGCCGCCGCGCTTGCCGCGCCGACGCTTCTTGGCTGACGTGTCCTCGGCGGCCGCCTCCGTGGCATCGGCCTCGACGGCGCCGGCCTCGTCGTCATCGGCCTCCGCGGCGTCCTCATTTGCATCCTCGGAAGCCTGGACGTCGCCACCGTCCTGCGTGCGGGCCGCCTGGTCGCCGTCGCGATCGCGTCCGCCACGGCGCCGCCGGCGGCGCCTGCGCTTGCGCTGGCCTTCGCCCTGGTCGGCCTGCCGCTCCGGCTGGCGCGGGGCGGTTTCCTCGGCCTCGTCGGTCTCGTCGTCGAGGACGACGATCTCGTCCTCGGGTTCCTCGGCGGCGGCGAAGGGCAGGGCGCGGACTTCCGTGAACCCTTCCGGCTTTTCCGCGACCGCGCCGCGTACGATGACGTAGTGCTGCGTGCTGACGCTGTCGTCCGCCTCGACGGCGATGGTCACGCCGAAGCGCTGCTCCATCTCGACCAGCGTGGAGCGCTTGTGGTTGAGCACGTAGAGCGCGGTGGCGACCGGAGTCTTGACCGTGATGTGATGCCGGGAATCCTTGAGCAGGAATTCCTCGATCCCCCGCACCACCAGCAGCGCCACGGAGGAGTCGGAACGGACATGGCCCGTGCCGCCGCAATGCGGGCAGGGCTTCATGGTCGATTCCAGCACCGAGGCGCGGATGCGCTGGCGGCTCATCTCCATGAGGCCGAAATGCGAGATGCGGCCGACCTGAATGCGGGCGCGGTCGTTCTTGAGGCAATCCTTCAGCTTCTTCTCGACCGCCCGGTTGTTCCGGTTCTCCTCCATGTCGATGAAGTCGATGACGATCAGTCCGGCGAGGTCGCGCAGGCGCAACTGCCGCGCCACTTCCTCCGCCGCTTCCAGATTGGTCTGGAGCGCGGTGTCCTCGATGTTGTGCTCGCGCGTCGAGCGGCCGGAGTTGACGTCGATGGCGACCAGCGCCTCGGTCTGGTTGATGATGAGGTATCCGCCGCTCTTCAGCGTCACCTGCGGCTGCACCATCCTGTCGAGCTGCGCCTCGATGCCGGCGCGCGCGAAGATGGGCGTCGCGTCGCGATAGGGCTGGACCACCTTGGCGTGACTCGGCATCAGCATGCGCATGAAATCCTTGGCCTCGCGATAGCCTTCGTCGCCGGAAACCAGGATTTCGTCGATGTCCTTGTTGTAGAGATCGCGCACCGAGCGCTTGATCAGCGACCCTTCCTCATAGACGAGGGCAGGGGCGCTGGATTGAAGCGTCAGGCTGCGGACATTTTCCCACAGCCGCATCAGGTATTCGTAGTCGCGCTTGATCTCCGCCTTGGTGCGGCTCTCGCCGGCGGTGCGCAGGATGACGCCCATGCCCTGCGGCACTTCGAGGTCGGCAACCACTTCCTTGAGACGCTTGCGGTCCTGCGCATTGGTGATCTTGCGCGAGATGCCGCCGCCGCGCGCGGTATTGGGCATCAGCACCGAATAGCGGCCGGCGAGCGAGAGATAGGTGGTGAGCGCCGCGCCCTTGTTGCCGCGCTCTTCCTTGACCACCTGCACGAGCAGGATCTGCCGGCGCTTGACGACTTCCTGGATCTTGTATTGCCGGCGCGTCGGCTTGCGGCGCGCGCGCACTTCGTCGAGCGCGTCCTCGGCGCCGACCGACTCGATTTCGTGGCCGTCGCCGTTCGAGGCGTGGTCATCCGAAGAGTGGTCGTCATCGGCGGCGTCATGGTCGTCGCCGCTCTCGTCGGCGGGTTCCCTGGCCTCGTCCGGGACCTCTTCCGATACGACCTCGGCATCGGCGTTGGCAGCGATGGTGACGTTGGTTTCCTCATCGAGGACGGCGGTCTCAGCCGCGTCGCCGTCGACAGCGGTCGCCTCGTCATCGTCAACGTCTTGTGCGGTGTTCCCGTCCGCTGCGTTTTCGGTGGCGCGCGTCTCGTCGCCATGATTGCGGTTGCGGCCGCGGCGGCGGCCGCGGCGTCCCTTGCCGCGCTCCTGCCGCTGCTCGCCGGCGTTCTCCTCGTTCTCCTCGTCTTCGGCTTCCTGCGCTTCCGCGCGCAGCAGCGCCTGACGATCGGCGACCGGGATCTGGTAGTAGTCGGGATGGATTTCGCTGAAGGCGAGGAAACCGTGCCGGTTTCCGCCATATTCGACGAAGGCTGCCTGAAGGGAAGGTTCGACGCGGGTTACGCGGGCGAGGTAGATGTTTCCTTTGAGCTGCTTCTTGTCCTGGGATTCGAAATCAAATTCTTCGATACGGTTACCGCGAACGACAACGACGCGGGTTTCCTCCGGGTGGGAGGCGTCTATCAGCATTTTGTTGGGCATTATTGCGTTTCCTCCCGGCAGCCGCCAGCAACGGCCGGACGGGGAAAGCCCGTCGCCGTGAAGCCTGGTGATTGTGGGTGCCGGATAATTGAACGGTCGCTACGAGGGGGCAAGACGCGAAGAAGATGCCGCCCGCTGCCGTCACGGCGCGGTTCATTGCGGATCTTGTTGTCTTTGCGCCTGAAGCCATGGAGACTCAGCGAACCTTTTTGAACCAAAGCCCGGAAATCCGGACCAGCTAGTTGCTCTGCAAACAGAGCCGGCGCAGGTTGCAACCCTTGCCGTTTGCCTTCACGCAGACGCTTCCCCCGCCACGGGCGCACGCCTGCGAAATCCAATCGCAATCGCCTGATCCTGTCGTGCCGCCTAACTGTGGGCGGCGTACCGATCTTCCCTGGACCGCGGTACAAGTGCGGGTGGAAAACCGGTTGCAGAATTGCAACGATCCACCGTCGCTTTTATGATTTGGCGTGTGGGAAGGCAACCCCGATTTCCCGCGCCGGCAAAAAGCACTGTCGTTGCGGAATGTCCGGAACGGGCGCGGCGGCGACGCTTGAAAAGGCTTGGTTAACCTTCTCTGGATACCAATCGTTAATCACGGTTGCGGCGCTGCCGCACCACCGTCACCGGCCGCATGAAGCCAAACCGGGAGCGACTGGCACCGAGATGGGGCTGAAAGCATCGACAATCAAGAGGTTGCGGAAGATACCGCGCATGCAGTCCCGTTGCTGCGCGCTCCTGCTTGCGGCCATATTCGTCGCCTTTGGCGGGATGGCCGCGACGGCGCAGCCGCGCGACCGGGTCGCGGAAACGCCGGCGGCTGCCGATCCCGCGGCGCCCGCCGAAGCCAGCCCGCAATTCATCAAGGCGCGCGACTACAAGATGGCCGGTGACGCTTCCGACATGCGCATCGTCGTCAATTTCGACGGCGAGCCGAATCCCAGGTGGTTCCTGCTGCGCGGGCCGGACCGTCTGGTCATTGATCTGCCGCACACGAAATTGTTCTTCCATGCGGATGACGTGAAGGCGAGGGGGCTGGTCCGCAGCGTGCGCTATGGCGCGACCGCCAACGGCGCGTCGCGGCTCGTCCTTGCCGGCAAGGGACCGTTCATCGTCGACAAGCTCGACGTGTTGAAGAACGAGGACGGCCAGGGTTACCGCATGGCGATCGACATCTCGGCCGCGTCGCAGCGCGAATTCGACGCCGCGCTGGCCGATCAGGTCCTCTCCACCGGCTCCACCGTGTCCGGCAGCAAGGGCGAGCGCGTCGGGACCGGACCGATCGCCACGCCGGACCATCGCTTCACCGTCGTCATCGATCCGGGACATGGCGGCATCGACGGCGGTGCAGAGGGCATTACCGGGGCGATCGAAAAGAACGTCACGCTGGCCTTCGCCACCGAACTGAGGAACCAACTCGTCAAGACCGGGAAGTACGACGTCTTCATGACCCGCGAGAGCGACGTCTACCTGCGCCTGGACGATCGCGTGCGTATCGCTAGGCAGCACGAGGCGGACCTGTTCATCTCGATCCATGCCGACACCATCGCCGTGAAGGGCCTGCGCGGCGCTACGGTCTACACGGTTTCCGACAAGGCTTCCGATCCGGAGGCGCAGGCGCTCGCCGACCGCGAGAACCTGTCCGACCAGTTTGCGGGCATGGAGATCAAGGACGACAATCAGGAAGTGACGGATATCTTGATCGACCTCATCCGGCGCGAGACGCATTCCTTCTCGCTCAGTTTCGCGCATACGCTGGTCGGCCAGCTGTCCAGCACGGTCAACCTGATCAACAAGCCGCATCGCGAAGCGGGTTTCCGCGTGCTGAAGGCGCCCGACATTCCGTCCGTGCTCGTCGAGTTGGGTTACTTGTCTAATCCCAAGGACGAGGCCGAACTGATGGATCCGGATTGGCGGGACAAGGCGGCGGCATCGATCACCAAGGCTGTGGCGCTGTTTGCCGCGGCGCATGCGCGGGCCGGCGGCTAGCGATGCGGGGCGGTCTCCACAAGCCCTTGCGGCGTTGCCTGGTGACAACACAGAGAGTTTTACTTTTCGACTTTATGAGCCGAATGGGCTGGCTGCCGCATTTTGTCCACATCAGAGCGACATGGGGTTTGGCTCGCGGCCTGGAACCGTCCCGACATCTTGCGCCTTGCGCTGTCTGGTTTAGGACAGAGCCGAACCCCGGACTGGAGCGGGCATGATTCGTCTCATCGGTTATTTCTTCGGCATCGGAACGACGCTGGCGCTTCTGGTCGCGGCGGGCGTCGCCGTCTATGTCGGCCATCTCGCCAAGGACCTGCCCGATTACGAGGTCCTCGCCAAGTACGAGCCTCCGGTGACGACGCGCATTCACGCCGACGACGGATCGCTGATGGCCGAATATGCCCATGAGCGCCGGCTTTATCTGCCGATCCAGGCGATCCCCGACCGCATCAAGGCCGCCTTCCTGTCGGCCGAGGACAAGAATTTCTACAGCCATCCGGGCATCGACATCCAGGGCATCGCACGCGCTGCGCTGCGGTACGCGACGGGCGGTCCGATGCAGGGCGGCTCGACCATCACCCAGCAGGTGGCGAAGAACTTCCTGCTGACCAACGAGCAGACCATCGACCGCAAGATCAAGGAAGCGATCCTGTCGTTCCGCATCGAACAGGCCTACCCGAAGGACCGTATCCTCGAACTCTATCTCAACGAAATCTATTTCGGACTGGGCGCCTACGGCGTGGCCGGTGCCGCGCTGACCTATTTCGACAAGTCGGTCAACGAACTGACGGTGGCGGAAGCGGCCTATCTGGCTGCCCTGCCGAAGGGACCTTCGAACTACCATCCCTTCAAGCACACCAAGCGGGCGGTCGAACGCCGCAACTGGGTGATCGACCAGATGGTCGAGAATGGCTATGTGACGAGGGAAGAGGGCGACAAGGCCAAGGCCGAACCGCTCGGCGTGACGCCGCGGCGCAACGGCAACTACCTGTTCGCCGGCGAGTATTTCACCGAGGAAGTGCGCCGTCAGATCATCGCGCGCTATGGTGAGAACGCGTTGTACGAAGGCGGTCTTTCGGTGCGCACTACGCTCGATCCGCGCCTGCAGCGGCTGGCCCGCAAGACCATGCAGAACGGCCTCGTCAAATATGACACGCTGCGCGGCTACCGCGGCCCGGTGAAGACCATCGACGTCTCGGGCGACTGGGGCGTCCCTCTCGGCGAGATCAAGGACATGGGCGACGTGCCCGAATGGAAGCTTGCCGTCGTGCTGGACAGCGACAAATCGGGCCTCACCGTCGGCTTGCAGCCTGGGCACGAGGCATCCGGCGCGCTCGACAAGGAGCGCGTCCAGGCGACTGTCGCGAAGGACGACATGAGTTGGGCGATGCGCTACAAGAAGGACGGCAAGACGCTGAAGGCGAAGTCTCCTGCCGATGTCCTCAAGCCCGGCGACGTCATCTACGTGCAGAAGAAGGACGACGGCGACGGCTACATGCTGCGCCAGGTGCCGGAGGTCGAAGGCGGCATGGTTGTGATGGACCCGCATACGGGTCGCGTGCTCGCCATGGTCGGCGGCTTCTCCTATGCCGAATCCCAGTTCAATCGTGCCACCCAGGCGATGCGCCAGCCCGGCTCTTCGTTCAAGCCGATCGTCTATTCGGCCGCGCTCGACAACGGCTACACGCCGGCCTCCGTCATCATGGACGGACCGATCACCATCCAGACCGGCAACACGACCTGGACGCCGAAGAACTATGACGGGCGCACCGCCGGCCCCGCCACCCTGCGCTCCGGCATCGAGCGCTCGCGCAACCTGATGACGGTGCGCCTCGCCAACGACATGGGCATGAAACTGGTGGTCGAATATGCCGAGCGCTTCGGCGTCTACGACCATCTGGCGCCCTATCTGCCGATGGCGCTGGGCGCCGGCGAGACGACCGTCATGCGCATGGTCACCGCCTATTCGATCATGGCCAATGGCGGAAAATCGATCAAGCCGTCGCTCATCGACCGCATCCAGGATCGCTACGGCAAGACCGTGTTCAAGCAGGACGAGCGGACCTGTGAGGGCTGCAACGCCACCGAATGGCACAACCAGCCCGAACCCGAGCTGATCGACAATTCCGAGCAGGTGCTCGACCCGATGACCGCCTACCAGATCACCTCCATGATGGAGGGCGTCGTCCAGCGCGGCACGGCGGTCACGGTCTCGCAGCTCGGCTATCCGATCGCCGGCAAGACCGGCACCACCAACGACGAGAAGGACGCCTGGTTCATCGGCTTCACGCCCAACATCGTTGTGGGCCTCTATATGGGCTATGATCAGCCGCGCGGCCTCGGCCACGGTGCCACCGGTGGCGGCCTCGCCGCGCCGATCTTCAAGAACTTCATGAAGACCTACCTCGTCGGCCAGCCCAAGATCGACTTCAAGGTGCCGGAAGGCATGAAGCTCATCGCCATCAACCGCAAGACGGGCATGAGGGCCAATCCTGGCGATCCGGGCGCGTTCATCGAGGCGTTCAAGCCCGGCACCGGCCCGGCCGACAGCTACTGGGTGATCGGCATGGGCGACGACGGCTCCAACGGTCCGGGCGCGGCGCTGTCTCCGGGCGCGGCACAGGCCATCCAGGGCGGCGGCGGCGGACTGTACTGACGACAGGAAAGGGCCATCTGGGCCATCCCCTTCGTCATCCCGGCCGCTGCCGAGCGACCGTAGGTCGAGAGGCGAGAGCCGGGATCCATGCCGTGACTTGGCCTATGTTCTGGAATGGATCCCGGATATTCTTTTCTCGCTTCACTCGAAAGAGAATTCCGGGATGACGCCCGGTTGTTACACAGCGGCCCATTTCGCTTTACACGCTCCGGTGCGCTGCCTATGTATCGCGCCGACCAATCAATCTCTTGCATCGGAACAGCATCGTGCGCGCGGAAACGCAGAACATCATCGACGAGATCAGGCAGGCGATCACCCTGCTGAGGAGGCATCTTTGACTGGGATCAGGCTCTCAAGCGGCTTGAATACCTGAACGCGCGCGCCGAGGATTCGGCGCTGTGGAACGATCCGGCGGAAGCGCAGAAGCTGATGCGCGAGCGCCAGGGTCTCGAAGACGGCATCGGCGCGGTCAAGGGGCTGACGCAGGCGCTGGACGACAATATCGGGCTGATCGAGCTCGGCGAGGAAGAAGACGACGCTTCGATCGTCGAGGAAGCCGAGGCGGCGTTGCGGTCCATGAAGGGCGAGGTGAGGGCGCGCCAGATCGAGACCATGCTGTCGGGCGAGGCCGACGCCAACGACACCTATCTCGAAATCCACGCTGGCGCCGGCGGCACCGAGAGCCAGGACTGGGCGAACATGCTGCTGCGCATGTACACGCGCTGGGCCGAGCGCCGCGGCTTCAAGGTCGAGGTGCTGGAAGTTCACGACGGCGAAGAGGCCGGCATCAAGTCCGCGACCGTGCTGATCAAGGGCCACAACGCCTATGGTTGGCTCAAGACCGAGTCCGGCGTGCACCGGCTGGTGCGCATCTCGCCGTTCGATTCGAACGCGCGCCGCCATACATCCTTCTCGTCGGCCTGGGTCTATCCGGTGATCGACGATTCGATCGAGATCGACGTGTCGGAATCCGATGTTCGCATCGACACCTACCGCTCGTCCGGTGCGGGCGGCCAGCATGTCAACACCACCGATTCGGCCGTGCGCATCACGCATATCCCGACGGGTATCGCCGTCGCCTGCCAGGCGGAGCGGTCCCAGCACAAGAACCGGGCCAAGGCATGGGAAATGCTGCGCTCGCGCCTCTACGAGGAAGAGCTGAAGAAGCGCGAGGCGGCCGCCAGCGCAACGGAAGCCTCGAAGAGCGACATCGGCTGGGGACACCAGATCCGCTCCTACGTGCTGCAGCCATACCAGTTGGTGAAGGACCTGCGCACCGGCGTCGAATCGACCAGCCCGTCCTCCGTGCTCGACGGCGACCTCGACGATTTCATGGAGGCGTCGCTCTCCCAGCGCATCGAAGGCGGCAGCGGCCAGCCGGTCGCGGACCTGGATTGACCGGCGGCATTCGGGGTCCCTTGCGGGCATCTCGACGTCCGCTGATGAAAAGGCACGGCAAAAGCCGTGGATCACGGCATCGGCCGTGTCCGCATTTCGCCGCATTGTGTGCTACAAGTCGCGCCGAAGGACGACTGGGCGGCATCGATGCGCCTGTAACGTGAGAGGGAAACCCATGAAGAAGGCCGTACTTGCCGTGATGGCGACGTCGTTTCTCGTCGCCGCCTGCACCACCGATCCCTATACGGGCGAACAGAAGGTTTCGAATACGGCGGGCGGCGCCGTGCTCGGCGGCTTGGCGGGCGCCGCGCTCGGCACGCTTGCCGGCGGCAACGACCGCCGCAACGCGCTGATCGGCGCGGGCGTCGGCGCGCTGGCCGGCGGCGCCATCGGCTCGGTGATGGACCAGAACGAAAACGCGCTGCGCGCCCAGCTTCAGGGCACCGGCGTCAGCGTCACCCGCAACGGCAACCAGATCATCCTGAACATGCCGTCGGACATCACCTTCGCCACCGACCAGGACACGGTGAAGCCCGAGTTCTATCAGGTGCTGAATTCGGTCGCGCTGGTGCTGAAGAAGTACAATCAGACGCTGGTCGACGTGTTCGGACACACCGACTCGACCGGCAGCGAGCAGCATAATCTCGACCTGTCGCAGCGCCGCGCGCTGGCGGTGGCCAACTACCTGTCGGCGCAGGGCGTCGATTCGCGCCGCTTCGCCGTCACCGGCTTCGGCGAGTCGCGGCCGATCGCCTCGAACGCGACGGCCGAGGGCCGGTCGCAGAACCGTCGCGTGGAAATCCAGCTTTCACCGCTGACCTGAGCGGTTCCGCAGGCAGAAAAAATGAACGGCCCCTCCGAGGGGCCGTTTTCATATAAAGCCGAGGCTTTCCGCAGGCGGGAAGCCGACACCGCAGCTTGTCGGCTGCGGTCAGGCCTTGACGGGGATGTTCATGAACGCCGGTACGTCCTCGCCGAAGCCGACGACCTTATTGTCCTCGTCCTCGTCATCGCGGCGGCGTCGGCTGCCGCGCGTCTCGCGCTGAGCCCTGTCTTCGTCGGCAGACTTGCGCTCGGCGTTATCGGAACGGATCGCAGCCTTGCGGGTGCGGCGCTCGTCACCGTCGGTCTCCTCACGCTTCGACGGCTTCTCGGCCTTTTCGTCGGTTCTGCCGCGTGCCTTGCGATCCCCGTCCCTGCGCTCGCCGTCCTTTCGGCCGGCGCGCTTCGGGCCGCCGCGACCGCGTCGCGGCGCTTCGTCCTCGCTGTCACTGGCCGACAGGGTCGAGAGATCGCCGTCCAGCCACTCGATCTCCTTGCCGATCAGTCTCTCGATGGCGTCGACATATTTGGTGTCGGACCTGGTGACGATGGTGAACGACTTGCCTGAGCGCCCGGCGCGGCCGGTGCGGCCGATGCGGTGGACATAGTCTTCGGCGTGGATCGGAACGTCGTAGTTGAACACATGGCTGACGTCGGGGATATCGAGCCCGCGCGCCGCGACGTCGGAGGCGACCAGCAGCTTGAGCTTGCCGTCGCGGAAATTGGCCAGCATGGTCATGCGCGCGCGCTGGTCCATGTCGCCATGCAGGGCGCCGGCGTTGAAGTCGTGCTTGACCAGCGAGCGAAACAGCTCCGACACTTCCACTTTGCGATTGCAGAAGATGATGGCGTTCTTGATGCCGTCGCCTTCTTCACGGATCAGATTGCGCAGGGTCTCGCGCTTGTCCCAGGACTTGGACCCGGACTTGACCAGTCGCTGCGTCACCGTCGAGGCGGTGGTCGCCGCTTTCGCCACCTCCACGCGCACCGGCGCGTGCAGGAACTGCTCGGTCAGCTTGGTGATCTCCGGCGGCATCGTAGCCGAGAAGAACAGCGTCTGACGCGTGAAGGGGATGAGCTTGCAGATGCGCTCGATGTCGGGGATGAACCCCATGTCGAGCATCCGGTCGGCCTCGTCGATGACGAGGATTTCCACGCCGGTCAAAAGCAGCTTGCCGCGCTCGAAATGATCAAGCAGGCGGCCGGGCGTGGCGATGAGCACGTCGGCGCCGCGTTCGAGCTTGCGTTCCTGCTCGTCGAACGAGACGCCGCCGATCAGCAGCGCCACTGTCAGTTTGTGGTTCTTGCCGTATTTGACGAAGTTCTCTTCGACCTGCGCCGCCAGTTCGCGCGTCGGCTCGAGGATGAGGGTGCGCGGCATGCGCGCCCGCGCCCGGCCCTTTTCCAGTCGCGTGATCATCGGCAGCACGAAGGCGGCCGTCTTGCCGGTGCCTGTCTGGGCGATGCCCAGCACGTCCTTGCCCTGCAAGGCATGCGGGATCGCGCCGGCCTGGATCGGCGTCGGCTGCGTGTAGCCGGCATCGGTAACTGCGGACAGAACCTTCGGCGAGAGGCCGAGGTCCGTAAAAAGCAACGCTTCTGGCGCGGTCTGGGTGTCTGAGGACAAAATCTGGCTGTCTTCGCTTTCGGAGGAGCGCGGCGCAGAGCGCCGTGGCAGGCGCCCCGCACCTGCAATATGGTGCACCGCGATAGGCGCTGCCCCGCAATTTGTCAACTTAAAGGGTTGTCATGAAGCCGCCAATCATAACCTAACCTTAACCATCAGCGTTAATGCGCGGCTGGAATCAGTAGCGGAACTGCTCGGCCAGGATTCGTTCGTTCCAGGAATGGCTCGGATCGAACAGAAGCGTGGCGGTGCGGTCGGGCGATTCGCGCACCGTGACTGTGGCGACGGCCTTCACCTCGGTATGGTCGGCGGCCGCGTTCACCGGCCGCTTGTCCGCTTCCAGAATGTCGAAGCGCACCACGGCCTTGTTCGCCAGCAGCGCCCCCCGCCAGCGGCGAGGCCGGAAGGGGCTGACCGGGGTGAGCGCGAGCAGCGGCGCGTCGAGCGGCAGGATAGGGCCGTGCGCGGACAGGTTATAGGCCGTCGAGCCGGCGGGCGTGGCGACCATGACGCCGTCGCAGGACAGTTCCTCCAGCCGTATCTGGTCGTCCACGGCGATCCGGATCTTGGCCGTCTGGTAGGACTGGCGCCACAGCGCCACCTCGTTGATCGCCAGCGCGAAAACGGTTTCGCCGCTGGTCGTCACGGCTTCCATCTCGAGCGGCCTGATCGTTTCGGACACCGCGGCGGCGACGCGCTCGGCAAGCCCGCCGACCCGGTATTCGTTCATCAGGAAGCCGATAGTGCCGCGGTTCATGCCGTAGACCTTCTGGCCGCTGCCCATGGTCTCGCGCAACGTCTGCAGAAGGAATCCGTCGCCGCCGAGGGCGACGATCACGTCGGCTTCTTCCATCGGAAGCTGGCCATAGCGGCCGATCAGCGCCTCGCGTGCGGCGATGGCGTCGGGGCTGTCGGACGAGATGAAGGCGAGGCGGCTGGTGCTGCTCATGGTCTCCGGCGGCGCTGTGCTGCGGCAGTGCCGCGCCGAGGTAGCACGGGCGGTCGCGCCTGCATAGGGACAGGCGGCCCTGCCGGATTCCCGTTCGGTTTCCCCGGGAAAGAAAAGATGAGGGTTAATCCCGACCTTAAGCAGTCGTAAAGCCGCGACCGGTATGTTAGTCCATACCACTCGGGTGGCGGGGGCCAATCGGTCGGGAAACCGTTTTGCCTTTTTCACGCCTGTTCATCGTCTTCATCCTCGTCGTCGGTTTCGCGCTCGGCTTTGCCGAACTGGTGCGCCAATCGGACGCGCAGCGCCCGGACCAGTCCGCATCCAGCCGTTGCGACGATGCGGCAGGCGCGCCTTGTGCAAATCCGGGCCTGGCCAGGATGGATTGACCCGAAGGGCTGAAGAACGTTGAAGGCTGGTGCCCCCGGAGAGGATTGAACTCCCGACCTTCGGTTTACAAAATGGGCGGAGCGCGGCTGATCCAGAGCGCATTATCGGAGATTATTGGTTCGCGGACAAGCCCTTACGCGACATCGTAGGCGACGTGCGGTGATCCTCGGCGATCACCGTGCGGTGCTCAACACGGTGCTCGGAGAAGACCAAGATGGCTGTCCTGAATTTGACCGAGGCTCGCATCCGCGAGCTCGAACCCGGCTCTGGAATTTGGCGCGACGAACAGGTCAAGGGCCTGATGGTCGTCTGCCACGCGACGACGAAGACCTACGCCGTCCAGGGAGACGTGCGCCGCAACGGCAGGCACGTCCGGACGGTGCGGATGAAGATCGACCGGACCGACCGCATAGGCCTGCGCGAGGCGCGCGCCCGCGCCAAGGCGATCATGAGCCAGATACAGTCGGGCGTGGACCCGACCGCCAAGCCTGAGGAGACCGGCATCACGGTCTCGCAGGCGCTCGATGCGCACCTCGGAGAGAAGCCGTTCCGCGAGGCCACGGTCGAGAGCTACAGGTACAACGTCGATCACTACCTCGCCCGCTATCGCAACCGGGCCGTGGCCGACCTCAGCCGCTCCGAGGTCCGCGACATCTACGAGCGCATCCGCACGTCGAAGGGACAGACCGCCGCCATCGGCGTGATGCGGACGCTGCGGGCAGTCATCAACACGGCGATGAGGCTGGACGAGACGATCACGGCGAACCCAGTAGCGGCGATCCGCCTGCCGACGCCGAAGCGCAGGGAGGTGGACGCGATCGACCTCACCGGGTGGTGGAAGGCGACGGAGACGCTGAGCCCGATCCGGCGCGACCTGCACCGCGCCTTCATGCTGACCGGTGCTCGCCGCTCCTCGCTCTTGCAGGTGCGCCGCGAGGACGTGGACTTCGAGCGGGGCGTGATCGTCTTCAGGCACATGAAGACGAGCGACCAGTCGATGATGTTCCCTATGGGGACCTACCTGAAGGATATGCTGCGGGCGAGGCTCGACGCCGACGCGCCGCTGAACAGCGAGTGGCTTTGGCCGTCGCCCACGAGCGCGAGCGGCAAGGTCGAGGAGCCGAAGGAGCCGCGCCGCGAGCTGCCCAGCCCCCACGAGTATCGCCACCTCGCGCGCACCATGTTCATCGCGGCGGGCGTGCCCTACGCCGAGAGCGCCCTGCTGCTCGGACAGAAGCTGCCCGGCGCGTCGGGCGGCTACGTCCACGCCGAGCACCTCGTCGAGCACCTGCGCCCCCATGCGCAGGCGTTGGAGACGAAGGTGGTGTCGGCCAGAAAATGAGTATTGCAACCGGGGCGGTTTTCCGCCTTGGTTGTCGTGCGCGCGACGGGGACGCCCTCACGAGGGCCTCGCGCATCGGCAGGTGATCGGGCCGACCCCAACCAGTGAGCAAGCGAGAGAGCGAGTCGATCACACCTTCCCATCAAACTCGCCGGCGCCTTCGTGCGCCGATGCTCACTGGAGGTGTGTCCAATGTCGGACATCACGATCGAACTCGTCGAGACCGCACTGCGCCGCGTGCTCGACGCCCATACCCGCAGCCCCTGGCACGACACGGAGTCGGCCGCGGCCTACATCGGCTGCACGCCTGGCACGCTGAAGACCTGGCGCGCGCGGGGCGAAGGGCCTCGCTATCACCTCATCAACGAGAAGTCGGTCCGCTACCACGTCACCGACCTCGACGCCTTCGTGCGCGGGGAGGACAGACGATGAGCGGCGCCGGATACGAAAACGGGCGCGCCGGCAAGGTCGGCGCGCCCGCAGACGCTCGGGAGAAGAGCAGCGGGGAGTTCAAGTCCGCAACCCTCTCCGATCGTGCCGCCTTGGACCGCTCCGCCGGACCGTCGTTCCCCGACCCGCGCGGACTCGCGCCGCACGCCATGGCCGACCACGAGCTGCTCGCGCTCCACGCGGCGGGCGACCGCGACCGCAGGGGACGGCCGCTCGGCAAGTCGCCGGCCGGCTCCGGCTGGCGGACGAGGCTGCCTCTGTCGCTCGACGAGGCCGAGGCGCACATGGCGCTCGGCGGCAACGTCGGCGCGCGCCTGCGTGCGGCCGACCTGGTGGTGGACGCCGACCCTCGGAACTACCGGCCCGGCGACGATGCCCTGGCGCGGCTCCGGGCCGACTTCCGCCTGCCGGACTGCCCGACCGTGGAGACGGGCGGCGGCGGCTTCCACCTCTACATGCGCAAGCCGGAGGGCGTGGAGGTCGTCGGCTCGCTGCCCGACTACTCCGGCGTCGAGTTCAAGAGCCTGGGGCGCCAGGTGGTCGCGGCCGGCTCGGTCCACCCCGACACCGGCAGGCTCTACGCCTGGGACCCGCTCGACGGCGACCCCGTGAACGCGCCGGACGCTCCCGACGCCCTGCTGGACGCGATCCGGCGGCCCGACCGCGAGAGCGCGGCCTCGGAGGCCGGGGAGCACACCCCGGAGGAACTCGCGCTGCTCCTCGGCGGCCTCGACGCGCGCGACTACGGCACGAACGACCTTTGGTTCCCGATGGCCGCGGCGGCGCACCATGCGACCGCCGGGCTCGGCGAGGACGAGTTCGTGGCGTGGTGCGAGACCGACCCCGAGTTCGCCGACGACGGCGAGCGGGTCAGGAAGCGGTGGGCCTCGTTCGCCTGGGACAAGTCCGGCCGCGCCTACACGGCGAGGACGATCTACCGCGAGCTGCACAAGGCGGGACGCGGCGACCTGGTCGAGGCCGCCTGCCGGTCCGCGCCGGAGGACGACTTCCCCGACGAGCCGGAGGGCGGAGAGGAGGCGAAGCCCGCCCGCGACCTCATCGACCGCATGAACGAGCGCTTCTGCGTGGTGCTCAACGGGGGCAAGTTCGCCGTCTTCATGGAGGACGAGGACGGCGTCTTCGACCCGCCGCGCCGCGTCTGGACCAAGATGTCTCGCGCCGACTTCGTCCACTACCACGAGGACGAGCGCGTGCGGCCGATGGGCGGCAAGCGCGACCTGTCCGTGGCCGAGGTCTGGCTGGCCGACCCCAGGCGGCGCAAGTACCCCGGCATCGTCATGGACCCCGAGGGTCGGCACGGCGACAGGCTGAACCTCTGGCGCGGCTGGAGCGTCGAGCCGAGGCCGGGCGACTGGTCGCTGATGCGCGAGCTGGTGGAGGACGTGCTGTGCTCCGGCGAACGCGCGTCGTCGGACTTCGTGCTCAGGTGGATCGCCTTCATGCTCCAGAGGCCCGGCGTGCAGCCGGAGGTGGCGATCACGTTCCGCGGCGCCGAGGGCACCGGCAAAGGCACGCTCGGCCGCGCGCTCATGGCGATCACGGGCGCGCACGGGCTGACCGTGTCGTCGCCGGCGCAGTTCGCCGGCCGCTTCAACGCCCACCTGCGCTCGGTCGCCTTCCTGTTCGCCGACGAGGCGTTCTGGCCCGGCCACAAGGAGGCGGAGGGCGTGCTGAAGCAGCTCGTGATCGAGCCGGTCATCGCCTACGAGGCCAAGGGCGCGGACATCGTGCCGGGCCGCAACCTCGTGCACCTGATGATGGCGAGCAACAACGAGTGGGTCGTGCCGGCCGGTCTCGACGCGCGGCGCTTCGCCGTGTTCGACGTGTCCGACCGGAGGCGCGGCGACGAGGCGTTCTTCCGGGCGCTGAACGCCCAGCTCCGTGACGGAGGGCTGGCGGCCATGGTGCACGACCTCATGGCGACGGACCTGGGCGACTGGAGGCCGGCGCGCAACGTGCCGAGGACGCAGGCGCTCGCCGACCAGAAGGCGCTGAGCCTGGAGCCCGCCTCGAAGTGGTGGATGGGCCTGCTGGACCGCGGCGCGCTGCCGACCACGGAGCTGCTCGACTGGGAGCGCGGCCCCGTCTCGCTCGGCACGGTGGCGAGGGGCGAGTTGCTGGACGACTACGACCGCTTCCTCAAGGCGAACCGGGTCTTCAGCGCCAAGCCCAGCCACCGCGCGCTCGCCACGGCCGGCAGGGCCTTGGGCCTGGAGACCGGCAGGGCTAACCGCGGCGCCGAGAGGACCTGGGAGCTGCCGGGGCTCGCGGAGGCGCGGGCGCTGTTCGAGGAGAGGCTCGGCGCGTCCGGCCTGTTCGCTTGAGAACGCGGAGCGCGCGGAGCGGGAGGGGCGAGCGCTTCCTCCCACGCCGTGATGCCTTGTGACGCCCCTACGGATGCCCTGACGATGACGTTGAGGACGCTTCGAGAAGCCAAAGCGTCGTCGGCAAGCGCATGATCCGTAAGGACAAATCGCGACGAAGACGGATGACGCTTCCGGAGCCGACTTCTGCGCACGGAATTTCCGGCGCGTATCTGCCTCGACGACCTCATGCGGCACGGCTCAGTTTCTTCGGATCAATATTCTTAGTGTCATTAGTGCCTAAAGTGTCATCAGATAATAAAATCATAGACTTAGACGATGACGCTTCGGCTGACGCTTCGATCGAAAGCGTCATCGGCAGCCGGCGTGGAAGGATGGGGGCCGGAGCGGCGCACGGGAGGAGGTCGCGGCCCATCCGGCGCCTGGGACTGGAGGTCGGCGGCCCCGGAGCGAGAGGGGAAGAGGCGACGAGACACACGCGGCACGCGCCCTCCGTGGAGCTCGCGCGCGGGGATGACCCTGGCGGGAAAAGGAGGGCGGGAGACGGGGCAACAGGGCATGGGAGCACGCGCCCGAACCCATACGCGGAGAGCATCCGATCGGGGATCGGGCGCTCCGAGGCAGAAAGCGCAGCCGGATCAGCGCCTTGTCGGTGCGCCTTCCCGAAAGCACCGAGCGTAGCACCGTGTCCGTGCGCTCCGTGCGTCGGACGGCGCCTGCGCCAGCCTGCCGGCAGGTATCGAGGCTGCCACGGCACGGCGGCGGGAGCGCGGCGGAGAAACCCACTTCCCGAGAGAATGTGGCCCGCGTCTGGTATCCGCCGTCGGGACTTCAACCCACTTCTGCGTGGGGCCGGCGGGGACTCAGGATGGAAAAATATGTGTGTCAATGACCGTGGAATCGGGACCCTGTATTTTCGCCTAAAAGGGACCCCGGTTTAGGGTGATGAAGGGCACGGCGGTTAGCGCCCGATCAGGCGAAGCTGGTCGGGGTTGCACAGCCTGATCGG
>Ga0222427_100878_pt1 | contig 23205 bp, 17 predicted proteins | sample 2B20Ametagenome_FD_182890 | JGI IMG/M metagenome (GOLD analysis project Ga0222427, IMG submission 182890) | Enriched microbial communities from leaf-cutter ant dump, University of Wisconsin, Madison, United States - 2B20A (version 2) | ecosystem: Environmental > Terrestrial > Nest > Insects nest...
ACCGCCAAACTTGTTCGACAGCACCGTCGTGATCGCCGCCGTCAACGTCGTTTTGCCGTGGTCAACGTGACCAATCGTACCCACGTTCACGTGCGGCTTGGTACGTTCAAACTTGCCTTTTGCCATGATCTCTATCCTTTGACTTTCAAGGAAACTGGGATGATTTGCCGCCCCCCCGGATCACGGAGACGCGGCGACGGTTATTTACTTGGCCCGAGCGGCGATGACTTCGTCAGCGACGTTCTTGGGGGCCTCGGAGTAATGCTTGAATTCCATCGTGTACGTGGCACGACCTTGCGTCAACGAGCGCAGGTTGGTGGCGTAACCGAACATCTCGGCCAGGGGAACCTCGGCCTTGATGGTCTTGCCGCCGCCGACCATGTCTTCCATGCCCTGGACCATGCCGCGCCGCGAGGACAGATCGCCCATCACGGTGCCAGCGTAGTCTTCGGGCGTTTCGACTTCAACAGCCATCATGGGCTCGAGCAGCACGGGGCTGGCCTTGCGCATGCCTTCCTTGAAGGCCATCGAAGCGGCCATCTTGAACGCGTTTTCGTTCGAGTCGACGTCGTGGTACGAACCGAAGAACAGCGTGGCCTTGACGTCCACGACCGGGTAGCCGGCCAGGATGCCGGCAGGCAGCGTTTCCTGGATGCCCTTGTCGACCGCGGGAATATACTCGCGCGGCACCACGCCGCCCTTGATGGCATCGACGAATTCGTAGCCGCCGCCCGGCTCGAGCGGTTCGAGCTTGAGCACCACATGACCGTACTGGCCGCGGCCACCCGACTGTTTGACGAACTTGCCTTCGACTTCGTCGCATGTCTTGCGGATGGTTTCGCGGTAGGCCACTTGCGGCTTGCCGACGTTGGCTTCCACGCCGAACTCGCGCTTCATGCGGTCGACCAGGATTTCCAGGTGCAGCTCGCCCATGCCCGAGATGATGGTCTGGCCGGATTCTTCGTCGCTGCGCACGCGGAACGACGGGTCTTCCTGGGCCAGGCGCGACAGGGCCAGGCCCATCTTTTCCTGGTCGGCCTTCGACTTGGGCTCGACGGCCTGCGAAATCACGGGCTCAGGGAATTCCATGCGCTCGAGCAGGATGTGCGAATCCACGTCGCACAGCGTTTCGCCGGTGGTGACGTCTTTCAGACCCACTACGGCGGCGATGTCGCCGGCCAGAACTTCCTTGATTTCTTCGCGGTTGTTGGCGTGCATCTGCAGCAGACGGCCCACGCGCTCTTTCTTGCCCTTGATGGGGTTGTAGACGGTGTCGCCCGACTTCAGGACGCCCGAATACACGCGCACGAACGTGAGCTGGCCCACGAAGGGGTCGCTCATCAGCTTGAACGCCAGCGCCGACATCTTCTCGCCGTCGTCGGCCTTGCGCGAGATTTCGTTGCCCTCGTCATCCTGGCCGGCCACCGGCGGGATGTCGATCGGCGAGGGCAGGTAGTCGATGACCGCGTCCAGCATGCGCTGCACGCCCTTGTTCTTGAAGGCGGTGCCGCACAGCATGGGCTGGATCTCGCCGGCGATGGTGCGCTGGCGGATCGCGGTGTTGATCTCGGCTTCTTCGAGCGAACCCGTTTCGAGGTACTTGTTCATCAGTTCCTCGGTGGATTCGGCAGCGGCCTCGACCAGCTTTTCACGCCATTCGTTGGCGGCGCCTTCGAGTTCGGCCGGGATGTCAGCGTAGTCGAACTTGGTGCCCTGGCTGGCTTCGTCCCAGATGATGGCTTTCATCTTGACCAAGTCGATGACGCCCTTGAAGGCGTCTTCGGCGCCGATGGGGATCACGATGGGCACGGGGTTGGCGCGCAGGCGGGTTTTCAGCTGGTCGTAGACCTTGAAGAAGTTGGCGCCGGTGCGGTCCATCTTGTTGACGAAGGCCAGGCGCGGAACACCATACTTGTTGGCCTGGCGCCACACGGTTTCGGACTGCGGCTGCACGCCGCCCACGGCGCAATACACCATGCAAGCGCCGTCGAGCACGCGCATGGAGCGTTCCACCTCGATGGTGAAGTCCACGTGTCCCGGGGTGTCAATGATGTTGATGCGGTGTTCGGGATAGTTGCCGGCCATGCCGCGCCAAAACGCCGTCGTAGCGGCCGACGTGATAGTGATGCCGCGCTCTTGCTCTTGCTCCATCCAGTCCATGGTGGCTGCGCCATCATGCACCTCGCCAATCTTGTGGTTGACGCCGGTGTAGAACAGGATGCGTTCGGTCGTGGTGGTTTTCCCTGCATCGATGTGCGCAGAGATACCAATGTTGCGATAGCGCTCGATCGGGGTTTTGCGGGCCATGGTGGGTTGATCCTTAAATTACCAGCGGAAATGGCTGAAGGCCTTGTTGGCCTCGGCCATCTTGTGCGTGTCTTCGCGTTTCTTCATCGCGGCGCCGCGGCCTTCCGAGGCGTCGATCAGTTCGCCAGCCAGGCGCAGATCCATCGACTTTTCACCGCGCTTCTTGGCGGCTTCGCGCAGCCAGCGCATGGCCAAGGCCAGGCGGCGCACGGGGCGCACTTCAACCGGCACTTGGTAGTTGGCGCCGCCCACGCGGCGGCTTTTCACTTCGACGATCGGCTTGATGTTGTTGATCGCCAGGCTGAAGACTTCGATCGGCTCTTTGCCGGTCTTGCTTTGCACTTGCTCGAGCGCGCCATAGACGATGCGCTCGGCGACGGCCTTCTTGCCGTCCAGCATGACGACGTTCATGAACTTGGCGAGCTCGACGCTGCCGAACTTGGGATCGGGCAGGATCTCGCGCTTGGGTACTTCGCGACGACGGGGCATGTTGCTTCCTTGTGTCAGTTCAGTTGAACCACGCCAAGCGGCGCGGCCATGGCCGCCCATCGGGACGGCCCCTTACGTACCGCGCACCGCTTCTTGAAGAAGGCCGGCGCGGTCGCACTGTAGCCGCGCGGATGCGCGGCCGGGTACTACAAAACTGCGTTTGAAGCGCCTATCAGGCCTTCTTCGGGCGCTTGGCGCCGTACTTCGAGCGAGCCTGCTTGCGGTCTTTCACGCCTTGCAGGTCGAGCGAGCCACGCACGATGTGGTAGCGCACACCCGGAAGGTCTTTCACACGGCCGCCGCGCACCAGCACCACCGAGTGCTCTTGCAGGTTGTGGCCTTCGCCGCCAATGTACGAAATGACTTCGTAGCCATTGGTGAGGCGCACCTTGGCAACCTTGCGCAGGGCGGAGTTCGGCTTCTTGGGGGTGGTGGTGTACACGCGGGTGCACACGCCGCGACGCTGCGGGCAGTTTTCGAGCGCGGGGCTCTTGCTCTTGATGACGCTGACTTCGCGCGGCTTGCGCACGAGCTGGCTAATGGTAGGCATGACCTTTTAAATCCCTTTTACGTACCACTGGTAAGTACTTTATGTACTCGTATCCCTGGTGGATTGCCCTGGCATGGGCCGGTACACCAGCGAGAGGCAGTTCACGCAAAACCGCCTCAAACGTTCCTTACGTAAAAGAGCGGGTCTTGCAGACAAAAACGCACAAAGACCAGCAGCCTGCGGGCCGGGCCGCACAGGGCTACATACACCCCATACTCCCGCACCCATAACGCCCTTTTTGGCTGGCTTCTTTATGCGCAAATAAAGCAGTAAGCCCGTCAGCATAACCCAGAACCCCAACCATGTCAAAGCCGGATCAAAGTACGGATTCTGGCCGGCCGGCCGGGCGGCCGGCCGCCGAATGCTACTGGTTGGCGAACAGGTAGCCGCTGCCGTACACCGTGCGGATGGGCAGGATGACGCCAGCCACTTCGGCCTTGCGGCGCAGGCGGCTGACAATGACGTCGATGCTGCGCGCCCCGCCGGTGCGGCCCGCGTTGCTGTCGGCTTCGAGCTGCTGGTTGAGCTCGGCGCGGCCGACCGCGCGTCCCGTAACATCAAGTAACGTTCGAACAACCAGGCGCTCGTTGGCCGACAGCGAAATCGCCACCCCGGACGGCGACATCAGCGTCCAGCTCTGGTCGCGCAATTCCCAGCGGCCAGCCGTGTCGGCGACGCTTTCGACGTCATCGGCTTCGGCGGGCACGCGTCCCGGCAGGCGGCGCGCCAGCGCCAGCAGCACGCAGGCCAGTTCGCGGTTGTCGACCGGATCAGGCAGGCAGATGTCGGCTCCGCTTTGCAGACAGCGCAGGCGGCTTTCGACGCCGAGCGCGGTGCCGATCACAACGATGCCCAATGCGGGCGAGGCGCGCAGGCGCGACAGCAGCGCATAGCCGATCTCGCCGAGCTCTCCGATATCGAGCACCACGGCATCGTATTGGTCATCGCCGAGCAGCTTGAACAGCTCGAGCGGCGTGCCGCAGCCGTCTGCGGCGATGCCTGCCTGCAACATCGTCATGACCGAGTGTCCACGGATTGTTGCGTCGGGCACCATGATGAGTACTTTCAATTGCTTCATAGCATTGTCCCGGAAGCTGTCGCCTTGCCCGCAACACCTTGAATTGCGGGCATTTCATGCAGCGACACATCTGAGACAGTGTGACGTCGTCTTGCGCGAAGTCGTAGTCAATCTTTGTCAACTTGACATAGTTTGACATTCACAATATTGCAGGATTCAAGAACTCGCAACTGCGAGTTATTATCGCAGTGCAGTATCGCCTTGCAGGCCTCGTGCCAGCCTGAATTCCGAGGCGGCAATCGCACTATTCAAATAAAGAATTCACTATGCAGATAGCCTCGCTGGAAGACGACCTTGACCAGGCACGGCATATCCAGCAGGTCCTGGATTCTGCCGGCTATACCTGCCACAGTTATCAGCGCAGCCGCGACTTGCTGGCGGCGCTGCGCAGCCAGTCGTTCGATCTCATCATGCTCGACTGGCAGGTGCCCGACATGGATGGCGACGAAGTGCTGCGGCGCCTGCGCGCCACGCTGGGCATGCAAATGCCCATTATTTTCCTTACCAGCCGCAGCCAGGAAGCCGATCTGGTGCAGGGCCTGCAGGCGGGCGCCGACGATTATGTGGTCAAGCCGCTGCGGCCGGCCGAACTGCTGGCGCGCGTCGCGGCATTGCTGCGCCGCAGCCAGGCCCAGGCCGTACAGCCCAACCAGGCACCGTTCTCGGTAGCCTCGTATCGCATCGACCCCGCCGCCCGCACTATTGCACTGCACGACACCGCCATTACGCTGGCACCGAAAGAATTCGAACTTGCACAATTGTTTTTTCGCAATGTGGGCCGCCTGCTGTCGCGCGATGTGCTGGCCGAAAGCGTATGGAACCGCGAGATTCCCGCGACATCGCGCACCCTGGACACGCACTTGTCCAATATCCGCCAGAAGCTGCAATTGCGTCCCGAGAATGGCGTACGGCTGGCGTCGTCATATGCGCTGGGCTACCGGCTTGAAGCCGTAAACAACAGCGCCGCCCCGGACAAGACATAGCTCTGTCCCCACAGGAGACTTTGTACATGATCCCGCGTTTCACGCGCATATTTCTCTGCTTTTGCGCGGCCATGGCCAGCCCGCTGGTATCGGCCCAGCCTGCCGGCGCGCTGGGCGACGATTTCATCTATCGCGTCCGCCAGGGCGACACGCTGATCCAGTTGGCCGGTACGTACACGCGCAACGAGACAAACTGGAGCGTTCTGCAGCGCCTGAATGCCGTAGACGACCCCTATCGCCTGATTATCGGTCGGGAACTGCGCATTCCGCTCGCCATGATCCCCGAAGTGCCGGCACAGACAACGGTAGTGCACGTAAGCGGCGCGGCCAGCATGGATGGCGAGCCGCTGCGCGAGGGTATGCCGGTGGCCGAAGGCTCGACCATCACCACGTCGGCCAACGGGTTTGTCACTCTGCAACTGGCCGACGGCACCAAAATCACGCTGCCGCAGGATGGCGCCACGCACCTGGAGCGGCTGCGCCAGTTCGAAGGCAACGCGCTGACGGATTCGATCCTGCGAGTGCAACGCGGCGTAGTGGACTCGAATGTGGCACCTGCCGGCCAGGGTGTGGGCCGCTTCGAGGTGCGCACGCCAGTGGCGGTCACGGGTGTGCGCGGCACACGTTTCCGTGTGCAGGCCGGCGCGCGAGGCGCGCGCAGCGAAGTCGTCGAAGGCAGTGTGCGGCTGCAGCCGCATGCGCGCGACAGTGCGCCGGGCCGGCCGGTCGCGGTGTCCACCGGCTACGGTGCCTCGATCGGCGCCGACGGCGTACTGTCCGGCATCCGGCCGCTCTTGCCTGCCCCGCAAGTCGGTGCGCCGCAACGCGCCGGCTCGGGCCAGTGGGCAGCGCCTGTCGCGCCGGTGCCGGGCGCTGTGGCCTACCTGGTGCAGGTATCGCGCGATCCCGAAGGCCTGGAGCTGACCTCGTCCAGGCGATTCGACAGCACCGATATCCGCTTTGCGGCTCCGGGTGCCGGCACTTATTATGTAGCGGTGCGCGCCATCGATGCCGCCGGGCTGGAAGGCCGCGACGGCCACCTGACCTTCGAAGGCGCCAATGTCCTGATGACCGTCTCGGGCCTGCCGGTCTCATTGTCCGACGGCGGCGTCGTCACATTGGCCGACTACTGAGCATATCCCCGCCCGCCATGGCTGACAGCCGCCGCACCCCTCCCCACTCGCGGCTGCTGCTGACGCTGGCGCTGGCAGCCCTTGCGGCCTTGCTGGGATCGTTCAACGGCCTGGGGCGCATCGACGAGATCATCTACGACCGGGCCATGTCGCTGGCCGGCCGGCCGGCGCCGCCAGACGTGCTGATTGTCGCGATCGACGACCCGTCGCTGGCCGTGCTGGGCCGCTGGCCGTGGCCGCGCACCCTGCATGCAGCGCTGCTCGACCGCCTGCAGGGCGCTCGCGCCGTAGGCCTGGACATCATGTTTCCCGAGGCCGACCAATACGATGCTCAGGACGACCGCATCCTGGCCGACGCCATCCGCCGGCACGGGCATGTCGTGCTGCCGGTGGTGCTGGACAATCTCGAGCGGCCCACGCGCGTCGACCTGCCCTTGGCGCCGCTGGCCCAGGCCGCCGCCGGGCTAGGCTACATCAATATAACGCTGGACGACGATGGCGTAGCGCGGCGCACCATCTGGACGCAGGATGTGAACGGCGTGCCATGGAACCATTTCGCGCTGGCCATGCTGCAGGCCGGCGGCCAGGGCACGCAGGCGCGCGACTTCCTGCAGCGGGTGCCTGGCCGCGCCTCGCTTATTCCATACGCCGGCCCACCGGGACACTTCCGGGTGGTGCCCTATCTGTCGGTGCTGCGCGGCGACCTGGCGCCTTCGGCTATCAAGAACAAGTACGTGCTGGTGGGCGCCTGGGCAACGGGCATGGGCGACATATTCCCCGCACCGGTGTCACATCATGCCAGCGGTATTTCGGGGGTCGAGATCATGAGCAACCTGCTCCAGTCGGCTCGCGAAGGCCGGGTAGTGCAAACTGCTCCGGCCTGGCAGACCGCGCTGGCCAGCGCGATTCCCGTGCTGCTGCTGTGCCTGGCGCTGCCCCGCCTGTCGCCGCGCCAGGCCGTGCTGTGCAGCGCAGCGCTGCTGGCGGCCATGCTGGCCGCCGCCTTCGCAGCGTTGTACTGGACCGACATCTGGGTGCCGCCGACCGCCGGGCTGCTGGGCGTGGCGGTTTGCTACCCGCTCTGGAGCTGGCGCAGCCAGGAAGCCGCGCTGCGCTATATGGACGGCGAAATGGCCCGCCTGCGCAAAGAGTACCCGCCGGTCATGGACGAGGCCGGCCCGCAGGCAGGCCGGGTCAGCCGCTCGCTGGACCAGCACATCGACGAACTCGACCACGCACTGACGCGGGTACGCAACCTGCGGCGTTTCTTGCTCGACGGCCTGGACGGCATGCCCGACGCGACGCTGGTCATAGACCAGGCCGGCAAGCTGCAATACCGCAACCGCCCGGCCGTGACGTATTTCCTGAACCTCAGCATCCGGCCGCCGCGTATCGGGCATGCTTTGGCGCCCGCGCTGGAGCAGGCATTCAACGAACCGTCCACCCGCCAGCAGGTGCATCAGGCGCTGCGTGTTCCGGACAGTGGCGACGCCCTTCAGGGCACGGCCGCGCGAGTCAGCATCGAAGTTCGCGATCGCGCCGGACAAGACCTGCTGCTTCGATGCGCAGTTGTACACACGGCGCAGGGCGCCCACGCCGGGCGGGTAGTGACCTTAAGCGACATCACCACCATCCGCCAGGCCGAACGGCAGCGCGAAGAAACCCTGCGCTTCATCTCGCACGACATGCGGGCGCCGCAGAATTCGATACTGGCGCTGGTGGCGCTGAACCAGCCTGGCGACACCGACGGCCCGCCGAATGAAGCGCTGTCGCGCATTGCGCACCTGGCTAACCGCACACTGCGGCTGGTCGATGACTTCATCCAGCTTACCCGCGCCGAGTCCATGCATATCGCTCACGCCAGGCTGGATCTGGCCGACCTGCTGCGCGAGGCGGCCGACGAATTCTGGGCCGCGGCCCAGGCACACCGCATCACACTGGAGGTGCGGGCCCCTGCAGCCGCGCTGGCCTATGGCGACCAGGCACTGATCATGCGCGCCATCTGCAACCTGCTGGACAATGCTATCAAGTACAGCCCGGACGGCAGCCGGATACATTTGCGCGTGCAGGCCGCGGCAGAATTCTGGAATGTCGAGATCGAGGACGCAGGGCCCGGCATCGCGCTGGAGGACCAGGCGCGCCTGTTCCAGCCCTTCTTCCGTACGGGCGAAGCGCATCGTTCCAGCACGGGCGGCGCCGGGCTGGGGCTGGCGTTCGTGCGCACAGTGGCGCTGCGCCACGGGGGACAGATTGCCGTGCACAGCCAGCGTGGCGCTGGCACGCGGTTCACCTTGAGCTTGCCGAAGGCCCTGGACGACGACGCCTACGAAGCGTGAAGCCGGCACTGGCGGGCAGAAGCCGGCATTATCAACGGAATATGTGCGTGATCATGGCGGGCTTGCCCGCCTTGACTTCCAGCGTCGTTCGATACGGCGGCTGCGCGGTATTGCGGATGGTCACGGAATATTTGCCGGGGGTCAGGCGCAGGGTCTTCAGCGGCGGCGTCACGCCGCGCGACACGCCGTTGACGACGATTTCACCCCAGGGGCGCACATTGATGCTGACCCGCACCGGCGGCGATGGCGGCGACGAGGCATCATCGTCGCCAAGCCCGGCCATCAACGCGACCGCGTCAGGATTTTCGGCGGGATAGCCTGTCTGCCATTCTGCCAGCGGAGTGGGCACCGTTGCGGCCGGCGCGGAAGCCGCGGGAGCCGCTGGCTGCGGCATGGACGAAGGCGCCGCCGGGGCCGGCGCCTCGATGGGGGCTGGCGCTTGTGCTACGGCAGACTCAGAGTGAGTAATCACTTCGTCCGAGACTCCCGTCAATCGGCCCCACCAATAGGCGGATACTCCCAGGGTGGCGATGCCTAGCAGAATCGCCTGCATGAACGACCGGAAGCTACTGCGGCGCGGCGCGCTCGGCACCTCGGCAGCCAGCGCGGGAGCGGCCGATTCGGCCGCCTGGGGAGCCGGCTGGGATGCCTGGGGCGGAGGCGGCAAGGCCAGCAATTGGGCAAACGCCTGCACCGTCTGGGGCCGGTCGGTCGGCATGATTGCCAGCCCCGCGTCGATGGCGGCCAGAAAACCGGCGTCGTACCTGGACAGGCTCATTGCCGCCAGGGGACGATAAGTTTCGGAGACTCGCCGTTCAGAGGCAGCTGGCGGCCGCTGGCCGGTGATCAGGGAATAAGCGACGGCGCTCAGGGCATAAATGTCTGTCCAGGGGCCGCGCGGCCATTCCGCTGCTTCGGTATACAACTCGAACGGCGCGTAGCCGGGCGTCAGGGCCGGCGGTTCGCCAGGACGGACATAGCCGGACAGCGCCATCAAGTGCGCCCGGCCAGCCTCGTCCATGCCCACCGAATGAACCGAGATATCGCCGCAGATGCGCTCTTCCTGGTGCAGGCCATCGAGCACCGGAATGAGTTCGGCAATGATGCGCTGAATGCGGGCCTGCGGCACGCCGCCGGCGGTAGTCGCCGCAATGGCGCTGAGCGGACGATGGGCAAGGGGCGCGGCGCCGGCAAAGGGCCCGCGCGGCGAAGAAAAGCCGGCGGAGGAAAACATGACCAAATTAAGCTGGAAATAAGCGGTAGATCATTACGCCTGTATGACGGCGTTCGATTCTGGCGCAAGCGCGATGCAGAGTTTACTGGAGTTACTTTTAATAACTTAGCCTAGCAGTAAGACGCACAATTACGGCGCCGCAGCATGCGCTATTAGCTTGTACAACGGATATTATCCGAGCATCCGTCCCGGGTTCATTTCACAATGGCTACGCCCGGAACAGGATGTGACTCTTATTCTTCCACAGGCACAGGCTCAACCGCTTATGACGACTCGCGCTTTCTTGCCCTATTTGCTTTGCCTTCTGGTGTTCCTTGGCGGCTGCTCCGGCATGGGCTCCGGCTTCGAAGGTCCACCTTCGCAGGCAGCCCAGGATACGATGGCCCAGGTCCGGCAGCAATACGCCGCCGGGCAGTACGGCACGGTCATCCGCACCGTGGCCACGTCGGGCGATATCGCCACGGCGCCGAAGTCGATGCGTATCGAGGCCTACAAGCTGCAGGCCTTCAGTTATTGCGTGCGCAACTACGCGCAATTGTGCGAAGACACCTTCGTACGTATTTTGCAATTGGATTCAGCATTCACGTTGGCACCCAACGAGGCCGGCCACCCCCAATGGGGTCCCGTATTCAAGGCTGCCCAGGCGCGCGCAGGCAACTGATCCGTCCGGCCCGCCAGCCGGGTCCGCATGAAAAAACGGCCGCTGATTGCTCAGCGGCCGTTTTGCATGAGGCCTGCCAGTACTGCCGGCAGGCCCCTGCCGGGGCATGAAGGTATCGTTTACTCGGCGGGACCTTCCTGGCCGGCGTCGGACTGCGGCGCATCGGCATCGACGGTAACCGGGGCATCCTCGAACGGGTTGGCCAGTTGCCGCGCGGCTTCGCGCTCGGCGGCTTCCAGGGCTTCCTTGTCCTTGCGAGCCATGTGATAGGCCAGGCCGGTGCCCGCGGGAATCAGGCGGCCGACGATGACGTTTTCCTTCAGCCCGCGCAGGTCGTCGCGCTTGCCCATAATGGCGGCTTCGGTCAGGACACGCGTGGTTTCCTGGAACGAGGCAGCCGAGATGAACGAGTCGGTCGACAGCGATGCCTTGGTAATGCCCAGCAGCACGTTGTCGTACGTAGCGGGGCGCTTGTCTTCGGCGATGACGCGATCGTTCTCGTTCAGCAGCTCGGAACGCTCGACCTGCTCGCCCGGGATGAACTCGGTGTCGCCCGCGTCGACGATGTTCACACGGCGCAACATCTGGCGAACAATCACTTCGATGTGCTTGTCGTTGATCTTCACGCCCTGCAGACGGTAGACGTCCTGGACTTCGTCGACGATATAGGTCGCGAGCTTCTCGATGCCCTGCAGGCGCAGGATATCGTGCGGATCGGCCGGGCCGTCGACGATCATTTCGCCCTTGTTCACCACCTGGCCGTCGTGCACCAGCACCTGCTTTTCTTTGGGAATCAGGAACTCGTGGCTGACGCCTTCCAGGTCGGTGATGACCAGGCGCTGCTTGCCCTTGGTATCCTTGCCGAACGACACGGTGCCTGTCACGTCGGCCAGCATGCCGGCGTCCTTGGGCGAACGCGCTTCGAACAGCTCGGCCACGCGCGGCAGACCGCCGGTAATGTCGCGGGTTTTTTGCGATTCTTGCGGAATACGCGCCAGCACCTCGCCCACCGACACCTGCTGGCCATCGCGCACGGTGATCAGCGCGCCGACCGGGAACGAGATGTTCACCGAGTGGTCGGTGCCGGCAATCTTGACGTCTTCGCCGTTTTCGTTGACCAGCTTGATCTGCGGACGCGTGATGGTCTTGCCGCTGCGGGTCTTCGGCGTGATCACCACCAGGGTCGACAGGCCGGTGATCTCGTCGAGCTGCTTGGCCACGGTGACGCCTTCCTCGATGTTCTCGAAGCGCACCGAGCCGCCGTACTCGGACACGATCGGACGGGTCAGCGGATCCCAGGTGGCCAGGCGGGTGCCGGCCTTGACGGCTTCGCCGTCGCCGACCAGCACAGTGGCGCCGTACGGGATCTTGTGGCGTTCGCGTTCGCGGCCGTTGTCGTCGAAGATCGCCAGTTCGCCCGAACGCGAGATCGCCACCCGTTCGCCCTTGGCGTTGGTGACATACCGCATGGTGCTGGCAAAGCCCACCTTGCCGGTGGACTTGGTCTCGACCGCGCTGGCCAGGGCCGAGCGGGATGCCGCGCCACCGATGTGGAAGGTACGCATGGTGAGCTGCGTGCCCGGTTCACCGATGGACTGGGCGGCGATCACGCCGACGGCCTCGCCCACGTTGACGTGCGAGCCGCGGCCGAGGTCGCGGCCATAGCAGTGCGCGCACAGGCCGTGGCGCGTTTCGCAGGTCAGGGGCGTACGCACCTTCACTTCGTCGACGCCGATGCGGTCGATCAGGTCGACCAGGTCTTCGTCGAGCAGTGTGCCGGCGGCAATGGCCGTTTCCTGCGTATCGGGGTCGACCACGTCGATGGCAGCCACGCGGCCCAGGATGCGGTCGCGCAGCGGTTCGATGACTTCACCGCCTTCGACCAGCGCCTTCATGGCGTAACCTTGGGTGGTGCCGCAATCGTCTTCGGTGATGACCAGGTCTTGCGTCACATCGACCAGGCGGCGGGTCAGGTAGCCCGAGTTCGCCGTCTTCAGCGCGGTATCGGCCAGGCCTTTACGCGCGCCGTGGGTCGAGATGAAGTACTGCAGAACGTTCAGGCCTTCGCGGAAGTTCGCAGTAATGGGCGTCTCGATGATGGAGCCGTCCGGCTTGGCCATCAGGCCGCGCATGCCGGCCAGCTGGCGGATCTGGGCCGCCGAGCCGCGGGCGCCCGAGTCGGCCATCATGTAGATCGAGTTGAACGATTCCTGGCGCACTTCTTCGCCGTGCCGGTTGACCACCGGCTCGGTGGCCAGTTGTTCCATCATGGCCTTGCCGACCTTGTCGCTGGCCTTGCCCCAGATGTCGACCACGTTGTTGTAGCGCTCTTGCGACGTGACCAGGCCCGACGAGTACTGCTTGTCGATTTCCTTCACTTCGCGGCTGGCCTCGGACAGGATGCCTTCCTTGGCCTTGGGGATCAGCATGTCGCCCATGGCGATCGAGATACCGCCACGGGTGGCCAGGCGGAAGCCCGACTGCATCAGCTTGTCGGCGAAAATTACCGTGTCGCGCAGACCGCAGCGGCGGAACGACTGGTTGATCAGGCGCGAGATTTCCTTCTTCTTCAGGGCCTTGTTCAGCACCGTGAAAGGCAGGCCCTTGGGCAGGATCTCCGACAGCAGCGCGCGGCCGACCGTGGTTTCGTGGCGGCGCAGCACCGGCTGGAACTCGCCGTTGTCGTCGCGTTCATATTCGGTCAGGCGCACGGTGATGCGCGACTGCAGCTCGACTTCGCCGTTGTCGTAGGCGCGCTGCACTTCAGCCACATCGGTAAAGAAGATGCCTTCGCCCTTGCCGTTGATGCGCTCGCGGGTCGTGTAGTACAGGCCCAGCACGATATCCTGCGAGGGCACGATGGACGGTTCGCCGTTGGCCGGGAACAGCACGTTGTTCGAGGCCAGCATCAGGGTGCGCGCTTCCAGCTGGGCTTCCAGCGACAGCGGCACGTGCACGGCCATCTGGTCGCCGTCGAAGTCGGCGTTGAACGCCGCGCAAACCAGCGGGTGCAGCTGGATGGCCTTGCCTTCGATCAGCACCGGCTCGAACGCCTGGATGCCCAGGCGGTGCAGCGTGGGCGCCCGGTTCAGCATGACCGGGTGTTCGCGGATGACTTCTTCCAGGATGTCCCACACCACCGGTTCCTGGCTTTCGACCAGTTTCTTGGCGGCCTTGATGGTGGTGGCCAGGCCCATCATTTCAAGACGATTGAAAATGAAGGGCTTGAACAGTTCCAGCGCCATCAGCTTGGGCAGGCCGCACTGGTGCAGCTTGAGTTGCGGGCCCACCACGATGACCGAACGGCCCGAGTAGTCGACACGCTTGCCCAGCAGGTTCTGGCGGAAGCGGCCGCTCTTGCCCTTGATCATGTCGGCCAGCGACTTCAGCTGGCGCTTGTTGGCGCCCGTCATGGCCTTGCCGCGGCGGCCGTTGTCGAGCAGCGAGTCGACGGCTTCCTGCAGCATGCGCTTTTCGTTGCGCAGGATGATTTCCGGCGCCTTGAGCTCGAGCAGGCGCTTCAACCGGTTGTTGCGGTTGATGACGCGGCGGTAGAGGTCGTTGAGGTCGGACGTGGCGAAGCGGCCGCCATCGAGCGGCACCAGCGGACGCAGGTCCGGGGGCAGCACGGGCAGCACTTCCATGACCATCCATTCGGCCTTGATGCCCGACTTCTGGAAGCCTTCCAGCACCTTCAGGCGCTTGGAGATTTTCTTGATCTTGGCTTCCGAGCTGGTGGCCTTGAGCTCGCCGCGCAGCGTTTCCACTTCGCGGTCGATGTCGATGGTGCGCAGCAGTTCGCGCACGGCTTCGGCACCCATCAGGGCGCGGAAGTCGTCACCGTATTCTTCGGTCTTGGCCAGGAAGTCGTCGTCGGACATGATCTGGCCGCGCTTGAGCGGCGTCATGCCGGGCTCGATGACGCACCAGGCTTCGAAGTACAGCACGCGCTCGATATCGCGCAGCGTCATGTCCAGCACCATGCCCAGGCGCGACGGCAGGCTCTTCAGGAACCAGATGTGCGCAACCGGGCTGGCCAGCTCGATATGGCCCATGCGCTCGCGACGCACCTTGGCCACCGTGACTTCGACGCCGCACTTTTCGCAAATCACACCGCGATGCTTCAGGCGCTTGTACTTGCCGCACAGGCACTCGTAGTCTTTGATCGGGCCGAAGATCTTCGAGCAGAACAGGCCGTCGCGTTCAGGCTTGAACGTACGATAGTTGATGGTTTCGGGCTTGCGGACTTCGCCGTAGGACCACGAACGGATTTTCTCGGGCGAGGCGATGCCGATCTTGATGGCATCGAACTGCTCGTCTTGCGAGACTTGCTTGAAGAGGTCGAGTAGCGCTTTCATCAGTTACGCTCCAAATCCATGTCCAGGGCCAACGAGCGGATTTCCTTGACCAGCACGTTGAACGATTCCGGCATGCCGGCATCGATGACGTGGTCGCCCTTGACGATGTTTTCGTATACCTTGGTACGGCCGGTGATGTCGTCGGACTTCACCGTCAGCATTTCCTGCAGGGTGTAGGCGGCGCCGTATGCTTCCAGCGCCCACACTTCCATTTCCCCGAAACGCTGGCCGCCGAACTGCGCCTTGCCGCCCAGCGGCTGCTGGGTAACCAAGGAGTACGGGCCGGTCGAACGCGCGTGCATCTTGTCGTCGACCAAGTGGTGCAGCTTCAGGTAGTGCATGTAGCCGACGGTCACGGGACGCTCGAACTGCTCGCCGGTGCGGCCGTCGAACAGCCACGCCTGCGTGCGCGAAGGCGTCAGCGCCATGCGCTTGGCGACTTCGTCCGGATAGGCCAGTTCCAGCATCGTGGTGATTTCCTCTTCGGTCGCGCCGTCGAAGACGGGCGTCGCGAACGGCACGCCGTTCTTGAGGTTCTGGGCCATTTCCATGACTTCGTCGTCGGTCAGCTCGTCGATGCGCGCGCCGGAGCCGGTCGTGTTGTAGACCTTGTCCAGGTAGGCGCGGACGTTCTTGACCTGCGCGGTGCGCTCGTCGCGCAGCATGTCGGCGATGCGGTGACCCACGCCCTTGGCAGCCCAGCCCAGGTGAACTTCCAGCACCTGACCCACGTTCATCCGCGAGGGCACGCCCAGCGGGTTCAGAACGATGTCGGCCGGCGTGCCGTCAGCCATGTGGGGCATGTCTTCCACCGGGGTGATGCGCGAGACCACGCCCTTGTTGCCGTGACGGCCTGCCATCTTGTCGCCAGGCTGCAGACGACGCTTCACGGCCAGGTAGACCTTGATCATCTTCAGCACGCCCGGGGGCAGCTCGTCGCCTTGCGTCAGCTTCTTGCGCTTCTCTTCGAAGGCCAGATCGAACTGGTGACGCTTCTGCTCCAGCGATTCCTTGGCTTGTTCCAGCACGACAGCGTGCGGCTCGTCGGCCAGACGGATGTCGAACCACTGCCAGCGGTCCAGATCGGCCAGGTAGGCCTTGGTGATCGTCGCGCCCTTGGCCAGCTTGCGCGGGCCGCCGTTGACGGTCTTGTTCACCAGCATCTTTTCGATACGGTCGAACTGGTCGTTTTCAACGATGCGCAGCTGGTCGTTCAGGTCCTGGCGATAGCGGCGCAGTTCATCGTCGATGATGGACTGGGCGCGCTTGTCGCGCACGATGCCTTCGCGGGTGAACACCTGCACGTCGATCACGGTGCCGGTCATGCCCGAGGGCACGCGCAGCGAGGTGTCCTTAACGTCGGACGCCTTTTCGCCGAAGATGGCGCGCAGCAGCTTTTCTTCCGGCGTCAGCTGGGTTTCGCCCTTCGGCGTGACCTTGCCGACCAGCACGTCGTCGGCGCTGACTTCGGCGCCGATGTAGGTGATGCCGGAGTCGTCCAGACGGTTCAGTTGCGTCTCAGCCAGGTTGCTGATGTCGCGCGTGATTTCTTCCGGTCCAAGCTTCGTGTCGCGCGCGACGACCGTCAGTTCCTCGATGTGCACCGAGGTGTAGCGGTCATCGGCCACGACCTTCTCGGAGATCAGGATCGAGTCTTCGAAGTTGTAGCCGTTCCAGGGCATGAACGCGATCAGCATGTTCTGGCCCAGGGCGAGTTCGCCCAGGTCCGTCGATGCGCCGTCGGCCAGCACGTCACCCTTGGCGACACGGTCGCCGCGCTTGACGATGGGACGCTGGTTGATGTTCGTGTTCTGGTTGGAACGCGTGTACTTGATCAGGTTGTAGATGTCGACGCCGACTTCGCCAGCGACGTTTTCTTCATCGTTCACGCGGATCACGACACGCTCGGCGTCGACGTGGTCGACCAGGCCGCCACGCAGCGCCTGCACGGTGGTGCCCGAGTCAACGGCCACGGTGCGCTCGATACCGGTGCCCACGACCGGCTTTTCCGGACGCAGGCAAGGCACGGCCTGACGTTGCATGTTGGCGCCCATCAGCGCGCGGTTCGCGTCGTCGTGCTCCAGGAACGGAATCAGCGAGGCAGCGACCGACACGATCTGCGACGGGGCCACGTCCATGTAGTGCACGTTGGCCGGGGCGGTCAGCATGGTTTCGCCAGCTTCACGGCAAGCGACCAGGTCGTCCACGAAACGGCCTTCTTCGTCGAGCGCGGCGTTGGCCTGTGCAATGACGTAGTGGCTTTCTTCGATGGCCGACAGGTAATCGATCTGCTCGCTGACGCGGCCGTCGATGATCTTGCGGTACGGCGTTTCCAGGAAGCCGTACTCGTTCAGACGAGCGTACAGCGCCATGGAGTTGATCAGGCCGATGTTCGGGCCTTCCGGCGTTTCGATCGGGCAGACGCGGCCGTAGTGGGTCGGGTGCACGTCGCGGACTTCGAAGCCGGCGCGCTCGCGGGTCAGACCGCCCGGGCCCAGAGCGGAAACACGGCGCTTGTGCGTGATTTCCGACAGCGGGTTGGTCTGGTCCATGAACTGCGACAGCTGGCTCGAACCGAAGAACTCCTTGATGGCGGCCGAGATCGGCTTGGAGTTGATCAGGTCGTGCGGCATCAGGTTTTCCGTCTCGGCCTGGCCCAGACGTTCCTTGACGGCGCGCTCCACACGCACGAGGCCGGCGCGGAACTGGTTTTCGGCCAGTTCGCCGACGCAACGCACGCGGCGGTTGCCCAGGTGATCGATGTCGTCGATCTGGCCACGGCCGTTACGCAGCTCGACCAGCACCTTGATGGTTTCAAGGATGTCTTCGTTGGTCAGCGTCATCGGACCCGAGGTGTCTTCACCACGGCCCAGACGGCTGTTGACCTTCATGCGGCCGACGCGCGACAGATCGTACGTTTCTTCGCTGTAGAACAGGCGCTGGAACAGGGCCTCCACCGCTTCTTCGGTGGGGGGCTCGCCAGGGCGCATCATGCGATAGATGGCAACGCGCGCGGCCATCTGGTCGGCGGTTTCATCGGTGCGCAGGGTCTGCGAGATGTACGGGCCGCGATCCAGGTCGTTCGTGTAGAGCGTCTGGATGTCGTGCACGCTGGCGGCGCGCAGGGCGCCCAGCACGCTTTCCGTGATTTCGTCGTTGGCGTTGGCGATGACTTCGCCGGTGTCCGGATCAACGATGTTCTTGGCCAGCACGCGGCCGTACAGGAAGTCTTCCGGCACGGAGATGCGCTGGATGCCGCCGGCAGCCAGGTCGCGCAGGTGCTTCGCGTTGATGCGCTTGTCCTTCTCGACGATCACCTTGCCGGAGCGGTCGGAGATGTCGAAACGGGCCATTTCGCCCTTCCAGCGCTCAGCCACGAATTCCATCATCGCGCCTTCGCTCTTCAGTTCGAAGTTGTCGAAGTCGAAGAAGTTGGCCAGGATCGATTCCGGCGTCATGCCGATGGCCTTGCACAGGATCGTGACGGGCATCTTGCGGCGGCGGTCGACGCGGAAGAACAGGACGTCCTTCGGGTCGAATTCGAAGTCCAGCCACGAACCGCGGTAGGGAATCACGCGGGCCGAGAACAGGAGCTTGCCGGAGCTGTGGGTCTTGCCGCGGTCGTGCTCGAAGAACACGCCGGGCGAACGGTGCAGCTGCGAAACGATGACACGCTCGGTGCCGTTGATGACGAAGGAACCCGTGCCCGTCATGAGCGGAATTTCGCCCATGTAGACTTCCTGTTCCTTCACTTCCTTCACGGTGGGCTTGCTGACTTCGCGGTCGAGCAGCACCAGGCGGACCTTGGCTCGCAGGGGCGAGGCATAGGTCAGGCCACGTTGCTGACATTCCTTGACATCGAACACCGGTTCGCCGAGCACATAGCTCACGAACTCCAAGCGCGCCATACCGTTGTGACTAACGATCGGGAAAATCGACGAGAACGCCGCCTGCAAACCGTCGGCTACGCGATCGGACGGGGCGGTATCCGCCTGCAGGAAAGTTAGGTAGGATTGAAGCTGTGTCGCCAGCAGGAAAGGAACGTTTTGAACGTCTTCACGCTTGGCGAAGCTTTTGCGGATGCGCTTTTTTTCGGTGTACGAGTAAGGCATGAGCACTCCGACTCGAGGTTGCATGGGCCGTCAACCACGGCCCCAGGTGATACGACTCCAGAAAACCCCTCTGCAAAGGGCACCCCGGCAGTAGGGGTTTCCTGGAAACGCAAAAGCCCGGGGACGGCAAACTGCGCTGTCCCCGGGCAGTTGACGCAAGGTCTTACTTGACTTCGACCTTGGCGCCGGCTTCTTCCAGCTTCTTCTTGGCGGCTTCGGCGTCAGCCTTGGCGATGCCTTCCTTGACAGGCTTCGGCGCGCCGTCGACCAGGTCCTTGGCTTCCTTCAGACCCAGGCCGGTCAGTTCGCGCACGGCCTTGATGACGCTCACCTTGTTGGCGCCGGCTTCAGCCAGCACAACGGTGAATTCGGTCTGCTCTTCAGCAGCGGCAGCACCGCCACCCGCAGCGGGGGCAGCCACGGCCACAGCGGCGGCAGCAGCCGACACGCCAAATTTCTCTTCCATTTCCTTGATCAGCTCGGACAGTTCGAGCACGGTCATGCCAGCGATGGCGTCAAGGATTTCAGCTTTGCTAAGTGCCATTTTTCAGAACTCCAGAATTGGATAAATGCCAGGTTGGGTGTCGCTCGGTCGTTCAGCGAATTCCGCGGGCAGTGGCTTACGCCGCCGCCTTCTGGTCGCGCACGGCAGCAAGGCCGCGGGCGAACTTGGTGGGAACTTCGTTGAGCGTACGCACGAATTGCGCGATGGGGGCCTGCATGGTGCCCAGCAGTTTCGACAGCAACTCTTCGCGCGAGGGCATGGTGGCCAGGGCCTTCACGCCTTCTTGGTTCAACAGGTTGTTGGGCAGCGAGCCCGCCTTGATGACCAGCTTGTCGTTGCTTTTCGCGAAACCTGCGAGGACCTTGGCCGCCGAAACCGGATCTTCGCTGATGCCATAGATCAGCGGACCGGTCAGTTGCTCGGACAGCGGCTCGAAAGCCGTGCCGGCAACCGCACGACGGGCCAGCGTGTTTTTCAGAACACGCAGGTACACGCCCGATTCACGCGCAGTTTTGCGCAGTACGGTGACAGAGGCGACGTCCAGACCACGATACTCGGCGATAACAATCGATTGGGCCTTGGCAACAGCTGCCGAGACTTCCTCGATTACCACCGCTTTCTCTTGACGATTGAGACTCACGGTTTGAACACTCCATCAAAAGACGCCTGGGGCCTTGCGGCCTTGCGCGTCAACCGAATGCGGCGCCTGGTTGAGTTCTTCGGGTAAAGAAATCTTCCTGGGGACGCCGTCTACGCTGGATCCGGACTGGGATAGCTCCGGGATTAAGCGGGATGAAGGCGATACGGCTGCCGACGCCCTGCTCCAGCGGTCTTTGACAGCAGCATCCGGAAATCCGGATGCGGCCCAAAGTTCGTTATTGCCCGCGGCCGATCAACTGGCCGAGAGCGAAGCCACTTCAATGCGCGCACCGCCGCCCATGGTGGACGAGACGGCGAGCTTGCGCAGGTAAATACCCTTGGCGGCAGCGGGACGGGCCTTTTGCAGGGCGTCGACCAGCGCGGCCAGGTTGGTTTGCAACTGTTCCACGCCGAACGAGGCGCGGCCGATGGTGGCGTGAATGATGCCGGCCTTGTCGGTGCGGTACTGGACCTGACCGGCCTTGGCGTTTTTCACGGCGGTGGCGACGTCAGGGGTGACGGTGCCGACCTTGGGGTTGGGCATCAGGCCGCGGGGACCCAGGACCTGGCCCAGGGCGCCCACGACACGCATCGTGTCGGGCGAGGCAATGACCACGTCGAAATCGATCTGGCCACCCTTGATGCGGTCAGCCAGGTCGTCCAGCCCGACGATGTCGGCGCCGGCGGCACGCGCGGCTTCGGCCTTGTCGCCCTGGGCGAACACGGCCACGCGGACGCTCTTGCCGGTACCGGCGGGCAGCACCACCGAGCCGCGAACCAGCTGGTCGGACTTCTTGGGGTCGATGCCCAGTTGCACGGCCACATCGATGGATTCATCGAACTTGGCGGTGGCGGTTTCCTTGACCAGGGTCAGGGCTTCGGACACGGGATACAGCTTCGTGCGGTCGATTTTCTTGGCGATGGCGGCGGCGCGCTTGCTCAGTTTTGCCATGATCAGATCCCCTCAACCGTGATGCCCATGCTGCGGGCGCTGCCAGCGATCGTGCGAACGGCGGCTTCCAGGTCGGCCGCGGTCAGATCGGGTTCTTTGGTCTTGGCGATTTCTTCAGCCTGGGCGCGCGTCAGCGTGCCGACCTTGTCGGTGTGCGGCTTGGCCGAGCCCTTCTGCACGCCGGCGGCCTTCTTGATGAGGACCGTCGCGGGCGGGGTCTTCATGATGAAGGTGAAGCTCTTGTCGGCGAAGGCGGTGATCACCACCGGAATCGGCAGACCGGGCTCCATGCCCTGGGTCTTGGCGTTGAACGCCTTGCAGAATTCCATGATGTTCAGGCCACGCTGACCCAGCGCCGGGCCAATCGGGGGAGAGGGGTTCGCCTTACCAGCCGGCACTTGCAGCTTGATAAAGCCGACGATCTTCTTCGCCATGCTTTGCTCCTTGCGGGTTCAAACGCTCGCCGCGCTTGCGGCGGGCTCCCCGGGGTTGAAAATCAGGTCTTTTCGACCTGGCTGAAATCGAGCTCGACGGGCGTGGCGCGGCCAAAAATGGTGACCGACACACGCACCTTGCTCTTTTCGTAATTGACTTCTTCGACGTTGCCGTTGAAGTCTGCAAACGGACCTTCTTTCACGCGCACCATCTCGCCCACTTCGAACAGGATCTTGGGGCGGGGTTTTTCGACCCCTTCTTCCATCTGGGAGAGGATCTTCTCGACTTCTTTTTCGGAAATCGGGGTGGGCCGGTTACCCGAGCCACCCAGGAAGCCGGTGACGCGGTTGGTGTTCTTGACCAGATGCCAGGTTTCGTCGGTGAGATCCATCTCGACCAGGACGTAGCCCGGGAAAATGCGGCGCTCGCTGATGGACTTCTGGCCGCCCTTCATTTCGACGACTTCTTCGGAAGGCACCAGGATGCGGCCAAACGACGTCTGCAGGCCCGCGCGCTCAATGCGCTCGTTCAAGGCCTTGTGGACGCTTTTTTCCATGCCCGAGTACACATGGACGACATACCAGCGTTTACTCATTCGGCGTCCTTATTTCCAGCCCAGCAGCAGGCCGTAGAGTATCCATTCGATGCCCTTGTCGAGCACCCACATCAGCAAGCCCATGATTGCGACGAAGGCAAATACGATGCCCGTCATCTGGGTGGTTTCCTTGCGGGTGGGCCAGGAAACCCGCTTGGCTTCGTTGTACGATTCGTTGGCGAAGCTCAGGGTGCGGCGGCCGGGTTCGCTGAACCAGGCAATCACGGCGGCAATGACCAGCCCGCCGATAAACACGCCGATGCGGGCGGCCATGGGCTGGGCGCTAAGCATCGAAAAGCCCACGATGCCAGCAATGACAACAAGCACAGCCAACCCGAGCTTGATCCGGTCGGAGGTGCTGGTTACGGTTTCTACGCTGGTATTAGACATTTTGCGACGCGAGCCGGCCTGGATTGCGCGGCTTGCGGTGATCTCCCGGCGAATTTAAGAGCGAGCGGGGTTGACAACGAACTGGGCCTGGTCGGCCATGACTTTGGCCATCAATATTTGGGCCACTAATGTGGCAGGGGCAGTAGGAATCGAACCTACAACCTTCGGTTTTGGAGACCGACGCTCTGCCAATTGAGCTATACCCCTAAAACGCTTGCAAGCGATGCATGGCAACTTGCGGAACCATACATAGTACTACTTTTTTGGCAAACATGGGAAGCGGGCCCGAAATGGGCCGGCTTCCCGTGCAAAACGCCGGATTTAGGCGATGATTTTGGCGACGACGCCGGCGCCGACGGTGCGCCCGCCTTCACGGATGGCGAAGCGCAGGCCTTCTTCCATGGCGATCGGCGCCAGCAGCTTGACCGTCATCGACACGTTGTCGCCC
>Ga0222427_100880_pt1 | contig 23198 bp, 20 predicted proteins | sample 2B20Ametagenome_FD_182890 | JGI IMG/M metagenome (GOLD analysis project Ga0222427, IMG submission 182890) | Enriched microbial communities from leaf-cutter ant dump, University of Wisconsin, Madison, United States - 2B20A (version 2) | ecosystem: Environmental > Terrestrial > Nest > Insects nest...
GCGCGCGGGCTCGGGATCGCTGGATTTAAGCGTAAGCTCTGTAATCGTCATATGTCGAAGCCCTCAAAGGCTCCGAACATCGTTCCTCACGACCACGCGCGAAAGGTGCCGCCGGAACAGCGCTTACTTTTCAGGGCGTCTCCCTCGCGGACCTCCACCAGATCGTCCAGGCCGCCTTCGACAAGATGCGCGCGTGCCCGCATCACCTTGGAAGGTTCGCACTCGCTGGTGATCAGGCGCCCGCCGCCATTGTCGCGCAGCGCCGCAGCCAGATGCAGGGCCGAAATGCCGAACGAGGTGCCGAACTCGACGATGCTGCGCGCGCCTGTGCTGCGAGCCAGCATGTAGAGGAGTACGCCGGTCTCCCGCGACACCGGCAGCCACAGATCCTTCATCAGCCCGTAGAGGCGCAGATAATCCGTCTTGCTGTGCATCAGCCTGTCGCGCTCTTCGCTGGAGAACGCAGATAATGCGGGGTTGGTCGCTGCATCGGCCTCAGCGAACAGGCGGTCCAGGAGGGGCGCAAGCGGCGCGGTGGTCAGTGTGGTCATCTTCGGCTCCGATCCGGAAAGCGTTGCTTCGTGCTGGACGATGAAATACGACGAATTCGTCGCATTTTGTATTCGCATTGGCGGAACGCCTGATGACCAATCGGCCAACACCCCGGATTTCTTCACGAAAACAACCCAGGCAGGCTCGCTCGACCGAGCTGGTCACAGCGGTTCTCGAGGCGGCTGTTCAGGTTTTGAAACAGGAAGGCATACGGCGTTTCACCTCTGCCAGGGTGGCCGAGAGGGCGGGTGTCAGCGTCGGATCGCTCTACCAGTATTTCCCGAACAAGGCGGCCATCCTGTTTCGGCTGCAAAGCGACGAATGGCGCCGGACGACCGAGCAATGGGGTACGATTCGGCGACGTCACGAAGCCGCCTCACGAGCGGCTGCGAAGCCTCGTTCACACCTTCATCCGCTCCGAGGTCGAGGAGGCGGCCGTGCGGGTGGCGCTGGACGACGCAGCGCCGCTCTATCGTGACGCCCCCGAGGCGCGGGAAATCCATGCCGAAGGTGATCGCATCATCGAGAGGTTCATGCGCGAAGCGCTTCCGGCGGCTTCGGATGCCACCCGTGACCTGATCGGCGATCTGGTCGTCACCACGATCACCGCGGTCGGAAAGGAGTTCTCGGGAGCACCCAGAACGGAGACCGAGATCAATACCTATGCCGACGCAATGGCAGATATGTTCTGCGCCTACCTGAGCAGATGCGATCTGGATGCCCGCGGCCGGGGAACTGAGACAGATTGATCTCCCGGAATGGCGCCGGCCATCGCCCCGGCCGATTTTCCATTCCTATTTCAACGAATTGGCATCGACGCCGTCGTGCGAAAGCCGCCGCGAAAGTCGACCGTGTAATGCCGATCAGTCTGCGCGCGAGAGCGGGACGGCGGGCTCGGGGAGCACGACCAGTTCGGCGGTCACACAGATCGGATTCTCGCCGCGCACCAGCCTGCCGCTGAAGATGGCGCCGTCCATGGCGACCACGGCGATGTCGAGCCGCACGCGCGCACCGTCCGGAGCTTCCTCTAGCCGGCCTCCGGTGATGAAGAACTCGGAGGCGTAGGACTCCATCTCCAGTCCGCTCTCGAACCGCGCCCCGTTCAGGCTGCCGATGCCGAGGATCGATGCCCGGCCAATGCCGGCATCGCGGCAGATCGCCTCCAGCGCCCAGGAGATGTCCTGGTTCGGGCGCAGGGTGACGGCAAGCGCCGAACCTTCGCGCGTCTCGCCCGAAAGCGCCGTTTCGGCGGCGAACAGCCTGAAATTCGTTTCCGGGTCGTGCCGGGATTCGAACATCGCGCCGCTCAGCCCGACGCCACGCACATGCACGTTCTCGGCGGCAAAACTCTCGGGCGGCAGCATATGTCCCAGGGCGGGCCGGCCTGCCGCATCACGCCACAGCCCGTGGCAATGCACGAAGCCGACGCCGTCGCGGCGGCCGACGACCGCCGTCGCCCGGTCGATCGTCACGCCGCCTTCCGGCACGACGGTCGCCGAGTACCAGGCGGCATGATCGCCGTCGGGCGAAGCCGCCGGCAGCACATAGCGGAACGGATCGAAGCGGCCGCCGCTGATCTCGATGCAGGCGCTGTCGCACCCGGCGGCGGCGACCGCCCTGGCCAGTCCTGCTTCCGCCGCCTCGCCCCGCGCCAGGGTGAAATCCAGCGGCACCGTTGCCGCCCAGGCTAGCGCATGTCGCTCTCGCGCCGCCGGACCCGGATGAACGATGGGCGGACGCGCGCTCATGCGGTCGCCTTGCCGGGTGCTTGACCGGCTTCCGGACCTGCAAGCAGGCCACGCGCTTCCAGTGCCTCGCGAACCAGCTTCTTGGTGATCTTGCCATAGGCCGATTTCGGCATCTCCTCGATGAAGATGAAGCGCTTCGGCATCTTGTAGCGGGCGATCTTCCCGTCGAGGAAAGAGATCAGTTCGGCTTCGCCGACGGCTGCCCCGTGCTCCGCCACGCAGACGGCGATTCCGGCTTCGCCCCAGGCCGGATCCGGCACACCGAGCACCGCCACCTCGCCGATCTGCGGATGGGTGAGGAGCTTCTCCTCGATCTCGCGCGGATAGATGTTGGAACCGCCGGAGATGTACATGTCGGAGGCTCGCCCGGTGATGTAGAGATAGCCCTGTTCGTCGAGATAGCCGAGATCGCCGGTACGGAACCAGCCGTTGCGGAAGGCCTTGGCATTGGCTTCCGGGTTGTCGTAATAGCCGGCAAAGACGGCCGGGCCGGTCACGCAGATCTCGCCGCTGGTGTTGGCGGGAAGCTCGGCGCCGTCGTCGTCCTGGATGGAGATTTCCATCGCCGTGCGCTCGAAGCCGCAGGTGTTGAGGCGCATCCCCGGCCGATCCTCAAACTCGTGTTCGCCGGCCGGCAGCACGGTGATGTTGCCGGTGACCTCGCCGAGGCCGAAATACTGCACGATGACTGGCCCGAGTTTCGCCAAAGCGTGCTTCTGGTCCTCTCGATACATCGGCGCCCCGGCATAGATCACGTAGCGCAGCGAACTGTGGTCGACGCCGTCGATGGCGGGATGCTCGACCAGACGTTTGAGGATGGTCGGCACGGTGAACATGTTGGAGATGCGCCAGCGCTCGACCAGCGTCCAGATTTCGGTCGGGTCGAAGCGTTCCGACGATGTCAGAACGGTCTTGGCGCCCGCCGCCACCTGAGTCAGCAGATGCACGCCGGCGCCGTGCGAGAGCGGCGCGACGACCAGCGAGGCGTCAGCAGGCGTCGTGCCCGGCATCAGATCGCACAGGTGGTTGGTGACGACGAAGCCCATCTGGCCGTGCGTCAGCACCGCCGCCTTCGGCCGGCCTGTGGTGCCGGAGGTGAAGAAGAACCAGCACGGATCGTCGCGTCCGACAGCCTCATTGGACACAGTGGCGCCTCGATACTCGGCCACGATCCCGTCGTAGCTCTCGCCGAATGCGGCTTCGCCGATGGCGAGCGTGAACGCAGGCGACACGGCAATCGCGGCGCAGGCGGCGGCGTGCTCGGGAAAGGCAGCGTTGCAGATCATGCCTTTGGCGCCGCTCGCCTCGGCGAGATAGGCGACCTCGGCCGGCGTCTGGCGGAAATTGGTCGGCACCCAGACGGCCCCCAGCCGGAAACAGGCGAACATCGATTCCAGCATCTGGTTGCAGTTCTGTGACTGGACCAAGATGCGGTCGCCTTTGACGACGCCGAAGCGGTCCCGCAGCGCCGCCGCCATGGCGTCGACGCGCGCGTCCAGTTCGCGCCATGTCCAACGCTGCTCACCCCAGACCAGCGCCGTCTCGTCGCCCAGCCGGCGCGCCGACCGGGTCAGAAGATGCGCCAGGTTGGAAACCCGCGTCGAGCGCGGCAGGGCTTCGTTTTCGGGTGACGCTTCGCTCACTCTAGGTCTCCGTGGATTTTCCCGCGCGGCCGTCCCGGTTGCGCGCGAAGAGCCGTTCCAGCTTCGAGGTCAGGCGGCTCGCCTCTCCCTGCAGAAGCGCAGCGAGGGTCTTCTGGCGCTCCGGACCCATGCGGCTGTCGATGGCCGAGAGGCTGAGCGCTCCCGCCGTGCGGCCGTCCGGATAGCGCACCACCACGCCGATCGCCCAGGAATTGGGCAACACCAGTCCCGGATTGAGCGACCAGCCGCGCGTGCGCGTCGCCTCAACCTGCTCGTGGATCACCTGCGGCGTGTAATTCGGGAACCGGGCCGCGATGGCGACCTCGTTCTCGGCGACGATATGCTCGATCTCCTCGTCGGCCAGATCGGACAGCAGCGCCATCGAGCCGGCGCCGATGCCGAGCGGATGGTGGGCGCCCGCCTGCAGCACATGGGTGCGGATCGGAAAGCGGCCCTCCTCGCGTTGCAGGCACACCGAATGGTTCTGCCGGCGCACCGAGAAGAACGAGGAATCCTCGCTCTTGTCGGAAATGCGCCGCAGGCTCTCGCCAGTGAATTCGAGCAGGCTGTGGCGCGTGGCCGCCAGCGCACCCATCAGGAAGGCCTCTTCGCCAAGATGATAGCGCCGGCTTTTCGTATCCTGCTCCACCAGCTGGGCCCGCATCAGCGCCAGCAGCAGGCGCCGTGCCGTCGGCTTGTTCAGGCCGCTTTCGGCCAGAAGCTCGGTGAGGCCGATGCCGGCCTCGGCATTGCGGCGCACGATGGCCAGAAGCCCGAGCGCGCGGTCCACGCTCTGCGCGCCGGTGACCTCTCGCGTCATGTCCATGCTATGGAACCATCCTCCTGACCATAATATGGACCATTGATATGCATCTCTTCCGTCCTGAATCATATTCGCATTACAGTTCGGGCTGCGCAAGCGCACGCTTTGCGCTATGGTCGCTCCGGCAACTGGGCTGAACGGTCCATATTGTGAACAATCAGCGAAGGAACGCATCCATGCCCGGACGCATGCAGGACAAGGTGGTGCTGGTCATCGGCGGTGGGGCGCCGCCGGAAGGGCTGAACAACGGCAAGGCGGCGGCACTGCTCTATGCGCGCGAAGGTGCGGCCGTCGTCGTCGCCGACCGCGACCTTGCGGCGGCGGAACGGACCCGAAGCGAAGTCCTCGCACAAGGCGGCGATTGCCTGGCGCTTACGGCCGATGTGACCAACAGCGCCAGTCTGGAGCGGACCGTTGCCGCCACCCTGGATGCTCATGGCCGCATCGACGTGCTGCACAACAATGTCGGCATCGCCGCCACCGGCGGTCCGGTCGAGACCAGCGAGGAGGAGTGGAACCGCATCGTCGCGATCAACCAGACCGGCGTATTTCTCACCTGCAAGCATGTGCTGCCGGTGATGGTCGATCAGGGGGCGGGCGCCATCGTCAACATTTCCTCGGCGGCCGCCCTGCGCTGGATCGGCTTTCCCTACGCCGCCTATACGGCCTCCAAGGCCGCCGTGCTGGCGCTGACGCAGAACATCGCCCTGCAATATGCCGGCCGCGGCATCCGCGCCAACTGCGTGCTGCCCGGCCTGATGGATACGCCGATGATCCGCGAGCCGCTGGCCGCATCCTATGGCGCGGACATCGAGACGATGATCACCAAACGCAACGCCCAGAGCCCGACGGGCAGCATGGGCGACGCCTGGGATACCGCCTATGCCGCGTTGTTCCTGGCCTCCGACGAGGCGCGCTATGTCAACGGGACGCATATCGTCGTCGACGGCGGCCTGACGGCACGCTGCGCCTGACCGCATCCGTCCCTGCCGGGAGTCTGCTCTACAGGAACCCGATCGAGAACCACGGCACCGCCGCGATCACGATGACGCCGATGAGCAGCGCCAGCAGATAGCCCATGATCGGCCGCATGCCCTCATCGGGATTGACCCGGCCGATGGCGCAGGCGGTGTAGTAGCCGACGCCGAAGGGCGGCGCGAACAGGCCGATGCCCATCGCCAGGATGACGACGATGGCATAGTGCACCTCGTTGATGCCGACCGTCTGGGCGATCGGGAACAGCAGCGGCCCGAACAGCACGATCGCCGGGATTCCTTCCAGAACCGAGCCGAGGATGACGAAGACGACGATTGACATCGCCATGAAGCTCGCGGCTCCTCCAGGCAGCGTCGACATGAAGGAAGCGAGCTGGCCGGAGAAGCCGGACTGGGTGAGTGCCCAGGCCATCGCCGTCGCCGCGCCGATGATGAACAGGATGGCGCCCGACAGCGAGGCCGTGCCGACCAGCATGGCGCGCAGCCTGTGCCATTCGAAGCGGCGATAGATCAGCAGGCCGGCCAGCACCGAATAGACGATGCCGATGGTCGACACCTCGGTCGCCGTGGCGATGCCCTCCACCACGGCGAAACGGATGACGAAGGGCAGGATCAGCGCCGGCAGCGCGATGGCGAAGGTGCGGCCGATCTCGCCGAGGCCGGCGCGGCGCACATGTGAAAGGTCCTCGCCGCGCGAGCGCCACCAGGCGACGGCCGCCAGCGCCAACGCCAGCACCAGCGCCGGCAGCAGGCCGCCGGTGAAAAGGGCCGCGATCGATACCCCGGTGACGGAGCCTATGGTGATCAGGACAAGGCTCGGCGGGATCGTCTCCGACATGGCGCCCGACGACGACAGAAGCGCGATCAGTTCGCCGGGCTTGGCGCCGCGCGCCTTCATCTCGGGAAACAATACGGGCGCCACCGCGGCCATGTCGGCGGCCTTGGCGCCGGAGATGCCGGACACCAGGAAGATCGCGCCGAGCAGCACATAGGACAGTCCGCCGCGCACATGGCCGACCAGAGCGGCCAGGAACGCCACCATGGCGCGCGCCATGCCGGTGGTCTCGATAAGGTAGCCGAGCAGCACGAAGAGGGGCACGGCAAGCAGGATCAGGTGCGACATGCCTTCGTCCATGCGGCTGACCACGATGCTCATCGGCACGCGTGTCGTCAGCGCCAGATAGGCGAAGGTGCCGAGGCCGAAGGCGAAGGCGATGGGCACGCCGGCGAAGATGGCGGCGGCCAGCAGCACGACGAAGAAGATAACCAGATTGATGTTGCCGAGCCCGGCGAAGACCGGCTTCAGCAAATAGAGCGCCGCGCCGATCAGAAGCATCAGCGCCACCGCCTCGACGATCTGCCGCATCGTGGCGACCCGCGCCAGCCGCACCAGCGCGATCAGGATCATCAGCGCGGCGCACACCGGCAGCGCCGAGGCGCGCCAGGCGGCCGAGATGCCGAGCGCCGGCGTGGTGATGAAGGTTTCGCCGAGCGCGAACTTGTAGGCCGGTGCCAGGATCAGAAGCAGGAAGGCGGCCGAGGCCGCGATCGCCAGCACTTCGATGAAGGCACGCCCGCGCGGCGGCAACGCCGTGACCAGGGCGGTCATGCGCATGTGCTCGCCACGGCGCAGCGCCACGCAGGCACCGAGCAGGCCGAGCCACAGGAAACACAGCGAGGCGAGTTCGTCGGACCAGACCAGCGGCCGGTCGAAGACATAGCGCGAGACGACGCCGGCAAACAGCACCACCACCTCGGCGATAACGAGGATCGCGGCGGGGATTTCCACCAGATGACCGAGGAAGGCGTCCGCCTTCGCCGCCCAGGGGCGCAGCGAAACGTCCGCCTCGCCGTGGCCCACCGAATCCGTCACCGGTCAGGCTGCCGGGCGGAAGGTCGATGCCGCCTGCCCAGCCCTTTCCGTTCGATGTCGCGCAGGACTATCCGATAGCCGTTCTTCACCGTCAGGCCCGGCGTTTCACACCAGCTTGCCGACGGCTTTTTCCAAGAGGTCCCACGGCTCCTGACCGTATTTGTCGCGCCAGGAGGCGTAGAAGCCGGCCGAGCGCAGCTTGTCGCGGAAGGCTGCGGGATCGGGCGTGTTGAGTTCCATGCCTTCCGATTTCAGCTTGTCGGCCAGCGAGGCGTTGAGCTTTTCGGTATCAGCCCGCTCGGCGATCGCGGCGGCATTGATGTGCTTGGTGACGACGGCGCGAATGTCCTCCGGCAGCGCCTCCCACATGTCCTTGTTGGCGAGGAACCAGAAGCCGTCCCACATATGGTTGGTCATGGAGCAGAACTTCTGCACCTCGTAGAGCTTCGCCGTCTGGATGATGGCGAGCGGGTTTTCCTGGCCCTCGACCACCTTGGTCTGCAGCGAGGTATAGACCTCGGCGAAGTTGATGCTGGTGGGAGACGCGCCGAAGGCCTCGTACATCGAAGTCCACAGCGGGCTCACCGGAACGCGGATCTTGAAGCCTGCCAGATCCTCGGGCGTGACGATCGGCTTGCTGCTCGACGTCGTCTGGCGGAAGCCGTTGTCCCAGATCTTGTCCATGGCAACGAGACCTGACTTGCCGATCTCGCCGCGCACATAGGCGCCGAGGTCGCCGTCCATCGCCTTCCACACGGTGTCGTAATCGGGGAAGGCGAAACCGATGCCGTTGATCGAGGCGACCGGCACCAGCGTCGAAAGGATCAGGCCCGAAAGGGTGAAGAACTCGACGGCGCCCGACCGCAACTGGCTCAGCACGTCGGTGTCGGAGCCAAGCTGATTGTTGGGGAATATCTGCAGCTCGAAGCGGCCGTCCGTTTCCTTGGCGATGGCGTCCGCCGCCTCCTTGGCGCGGATGTTGAGCGGATGCGCGACGGGAAGATTGTTGGCGTATTTGTAGCGGAAATCGGCGGCCCGCGCGGACCGGATCGCCGGCATGGTCAGCGCCGCTGCGGTGATCGCGGTGGTTCCAAGAAAATCTCTGCGCGTCAGTCCAGCCATCTGTTCCTCCCAGTTCGGCGGCGTCGGGCTCGTCATCGACGCCAGTCTCGTCAATTTTCCCAAAGGTCCACATGGTGGACCATCTCTCTCCCGAGAAGCATTTTTATTTCACACAAAGCGGCCGAACGGCAAGCCGAAATGGCAGCAAGAGGCAAGATGCGGGGCGAAGTGTTCCCAGTCCATTCCACATTGTGGACCTTGGGCTGGACAATGAAGGCCAGCGACCGGCCGAACGGCGTCCGCTCGTGCATGGCGCCGACGTCATCCCTTGTCGGTTCGCGCCGGGTCCGCTGCGAGCGCGATCGATCTGGCGACATGCGCAACCTTCTCCTGCGGCAGGATGCTGGTCGCCACCCGTATCGAATTCGTCGTGCCGAGCGAGAATTTGGCGCCGGCATGAACGGCGATGCCGCGCGCGGCGAGCGTGACCATTGCGTAGTTTTCCTGCATGACCGGAATCAGCACGCTGAGGCCGTGGCCGGCCTCGACGGCGACGCCTTGCCGGTCCAGTTCTTCGGCGAGAACCTCGCGGCGCCTTTTATAGACCTCCCGCGCCCGCGCCACGATCGTCGCCGTCTCCGGGTCGTTGAGCAGCCATGCCGTCGCCGCTTGCAGGATGCGGCTCGTCCATCCGGAACTGAAGCTGCGGTAGGACTGGATCTGTTCGACCAGCGTCGCCGAGCTGGATAGGACAGCGAGGCGCAGGTCGGGACCGTGCGTTTTGGAGAAGGACAGCACGTGGATCACCCGGTCGGGAAAGCGCCGGCCGAGCGAGATACGCGGTGCCTCGCAGATGTCGCCGACGCCGTCGTCCTCGATGATCAGCACGTCGGCGGGGGCAAGGACGTCGCCCAGCGCCTCGAGCCGCCCTGCGGACATCAGCGCTCCGGTCACGGAATGCACGCGCGGCTGGAAGATGAAGACGGCCGGCCGCTGCTCGAGCGCCTTCGCCAACGAATGCGGCAGCGGCCCCTCCCTGTCGCACTCGACCAGAAGGATCGGCACGTTGAGATCTTCCAGGATGTCGAGCAGGCGCAGCGCCGTGGGATCCTCGATCGCCACCGGCACGCCAGGCCGGACCAGGGCATGGAGCAGCGTATAGATCGCATTGTAGCCGCCGTTGGTGGCAAGGAAGGCGCCCGGCTCATAAGGCCAATCCGGTCGCACAGCCATCTCCAGCTCTGGTAGGATGCGCACACGCTCATAGCTGTTGAGGCGCTCGGCCCGAGCGCCGTGCGCGAGCGCCGCGCCGAGCGGCGGCAGCAGCGCCACGTCGGGCTCGGCGATCGCCAGGTTAAGGATGCCCGGCCCGTAGTTTCCGCCGCTCATATGCCGTTCGGGCCGCGCGGTGAACCGGTCGGTCCTGACCCAGGCGCCGTTGCGGCCCCGGCCTTCGATGATCTTGTGGCGTCTCAGGTCGCTCCAGGCCGTCGAGACGGTGGCCGGGCTCACTCCCAACGCATAGGCGATGTCGCGCACCGGCGGCAGCTTGGAGCCGACCGGCAGCATGCCGTTGCGGATCAGTGCCGCCGTTTCGCGCGCGATGCCCTGCGTCGTGCGGTCGCCGAGCCGTCCGGCGAACCATTCCGCGTCGAAATCGGCCACCTCGCCTCCGAATTAATGTTCAATAACGTAATAACATTTGATCGGTCTATGCTAAACATTTAACGGCAGATTTGTCCATTTCCGTCAGTGAGTTTTTCCGTGTCTGTTTCCATTCGGTTTGCCACCCGTGACTGGGACTATCTCACCCCCCTGATCCTGGGCGACGTGAAATCCGACCGGCTCGACGTCTCCGTCGACCGGGTCGGCACGCTGATTCCGGATCTTGCGACCGATCCAGCCTATGACGCGGCCGAAGTGTCCTTCAGCCGCTATGTCTCGGCCATGGTCGAAGGCGCCGACGGCATCGTCGGCGTGCCGTGTTTCATCATGCGCGGCTTCCGGCACCGCTGCATCATCACCACCGAGGCCAGCCCGCTGGAGCGGCTCGACCAGCTCGCCGGCAAGCGCATCGGCGTCACCGGCTGGCGCGACTCCGGCAACACCTGGACCCGCGCCGCACTGCGCCGGGAAGGCGTCGACGTCGAGGACGCCTGCTGGTTCGCCGGCCGCCTGACCGCCGAGCATCCGATCGTCGACCGGCTCGACGGCTTCGGCCGCCCTGGCCGCATCGAGGCGGCACCCGGCGAGCGGCCGATGATGGAGCTTTTGGCGGAGGGCGGGCTCGACGCCGTGTTCACGCCGTTCATGCCGGCGGCCTTCTTCGCGCCGGGTTCCGGGTTCCGTCAGCTCGTCAGGGATTTCCGAACCGCCGAACGGCGCTATTTCGATGACGTGGGCTATGTTCCCGGCATGCACCTGGTGGCGGTGAAGAGCGAGATCGCCAGCCGGCATCCATGGTTGCCGGGCGAGCTGTCGCGCCTCGTCGATGAAAGTCAGCGGCTGTGGACCGCCAAGCGCCGCAAATATGCCGAGACCTCGCCATGGATCATCGAGGAATTGCTGCAAGCAGCGCACGACCTGCCGCCGGCCTGGAACGACAGCGGCATCGAACCGAACCGCCGCATGATCGAGGATTTCGCCGCCGAGCTTCATGCGCAGGGGATATTGCCTCGTCCGATATCGGTCGAAGAGCTTTTCCCCTTCGTGAATTCGCACCCGTCCTCGGCGTGACGGCAACCGTTTCAACACCGGGAAGGAGAAAAACATGAAACCGAGAACCGTTCTGATCGCGTCGTTCGCCGCGATGCTGGCGCAGGGCGCATTCGCGCAGGATATCCAGAAACAGAGCGTCAACGACGAACTGCGCGCCCGCCTGCCGAAGGAGATCGTCGACGCCGGCAAGATGACCACCGTCAACAACGGCTCCTTCCCGCCCTACGAGATCGTCACCGGAACGGAACTGTCCGGCGCGACCAAGGATATTTCCGACGCCATCGGCCAGCTTCTCGGCGTCGAGATCGACCACGCGTCGGTGGCCGGCCTGCCGGCTCTTTTGAGCGGCATCGATTCGGGTCGTTACCAGTTCGCCATGGGTCCGGTCGGCGACTATCCGGATCGTCAGAAGTCCAACGATTTCGTCGACTGGGTCCGCGAATACGTCGTCTTCGCCGTGCAGAAGGGCAATCCGGCCGGCATCACCTCGCTCGACACCGCCTGCGGCAAGCGCATCGCCGTGATGTCCGGCGGCTCCGCCGAGAAGGTCATCAAGGAGCAGTCGCAGAAATGCACCGACGGCGGCAAGCCGGCCGTGGAGGTGCAGTCCTTCACCGACCAGCCGAGCTCGATCCTCGCCGTTCGTTCCAAGCGCTCCGACGCCTTCTTCTCCTCGCAGGCGCCGCTGACCTATTTCGTCCAGCAGGCGAATGGCCAGCTCGAACTGGCCGCCGTCGGCAAGCCGAACGGCTTCAAGGACATCTATCAGGGCGCCGTCGTGCCGAAAGGTTCGCCGCTCGGCGAAGTGCTGCGCGATTCCTTCAAGATCCTGATGGACAATGGCACCTATGCGGCGATCATGAAGAAGTGGGGCCTGGAGAACAACATGATCGACAAGCCCGGTATCAACCAGGGCCAGTAAGGACCGGATCATGACCGACACCGCCCACCTCGCGGCACGGCTGCCGCGCCTTGCCGAGGACGAACAGCGCGACGTGCGCAGGGCTCACCGGCCCTTCCCGTTCGACCGGGTCGTCCTCTGGGGTGTGACGCTCGTCCTGGCGGGCGGGTTCGCCTACATCGTCGCCATCAACCCGAATTTCGAATGGCCGGTCGTCGGCAAGTATTTCTTCGATCCAACGGTGATGCAGGGCCTGACGGTGACGCTCGGCCTCACCGTCGTCGGCATGGCGATCGGCATCGCACTCGGCCTTGTCCTGGCGATCGCGCGCATGTCGAAGGACCGCCTGGCCTGGTCGCTCTCGGCGCTGTTCATCTGGTTCTTCCGCGGCACGCCGCTGCTGGTCCAGCTCATCTTCTGGTACAACATGTCGACGCTGTTCCCGCGCATCTCCATCGGCATCGCCAGCTGGGACACCAATGACCTTATCACGCCGCTGACGGCGGCGGTGCTCGGCCTGGCGCTCAACGAGGCCGCCTACATGGCGGAGATCATCCGGGGCGGACTGCTGTCGGTCGACAAGGGCCAGGCGGAAACGGCCGAAGCCTTCGGCATGACGCGCGGCCGTGTGTTGCGCCGCATCATCATCCCGCAGGCGATGAAATCCATCGTGCCGCCGACCGGCAACCAGCTCATCAGCATGATCAAGGCGACCTCGCTGGTCAGCGTCATCGCCATGGCCGACCTGCTCTATTCTGTGCAGTCGATCTACAACCGCACCTTCGAGATCATCCCGCTGCTGATGGTGGCGGTGCTGTGGTATCTCCTGATCACTTCGATCCTGAACATCGGCCAGAGCGCGATCGAGCGCTACTACGGCCGCGGCGACCGCGGTTCGGCCAACGCCATCGCGCCGGCGGCGCCGGATGCGGTCAGCGAACAGGAGTCCGCACGATGACCGCGCCTGATCGTCCGCTGGTGAGGGCGCGCGACGTCCACAAGGCGTTCGGATCCAACGAGGTGCTGAAAGGCATCGATCTCGATGTCGCGCCGGGAGAGACGGTGGTCATCCTCGGTCCGTCGGGTTCCGGCAAATCAACCTTCCTGCGCTGCATCAACCATCTCGAGACGATCGATCAGGGCTCGATCGAGGTCGACGGCGAGCAGATCGGCTATCGCCTGCGCAACGGCCGGCTCGACCGGCTGTCGGACCGCGAGATCTCGCGCCAGCGCCGCAAGATCGGCATGGTGTTCCAGCAGTTCAACTTGTATCCGCACATGACGGCGCTGGAAAACGTCATCGAGGCGCCCGTCGGCGTTCACGGTCAGGATCGCGGCGAGGCTGGCCGCTACGCCCGCGAGCTGCTCACCCGCGTCGGGCTCGAGCAGAAGATCGACGCCTATCCGCGCCAGCTCTCGGGCGGCCAGCAGCAGCGCGTCGCCATCGCCCGTGCGCTGGCGATCAGGCCGAAGCTGATGCTGTTCGACGAGCCTACCTCGGCGCTCGACCCGGAACTGGTGGGCGAGGTGCTGGCGACCATGCGCGATCTCGCCAACCAGGGCCTGACGATGATCGTCGTCACCCACGAGATCGGCTTCGCCCGCGAGGCGGCCGACCGGGTGGTGTTCATGGACGGCGGCCATGTCATCGAGACCGGGCCGCCGGACGAGGTGCTGACCAATCCGTCGCATCCACGCACCCGCAGCTTCCTCAGCCGCTTCATCTGAGGGTTGCGGCACCTGTTCCTCCTTTCCTGCCGAGTAGAAAACACATGACATCCAACCAGTTCGCCTCCATCCCGGATTTCAAGGACAAGGAGGCCGAGCTGACGCGCACGCGCCGGCACCTCCACGCCAATCCCGAGCTTTCCTTCGAGGAGCGCGAGACGGCGAACTACGTCGCCGAACGCCTGGAGTCCTGGGGCTACGAGGTCACCCGCAATGTCGGCGGTTACGGCGTGGTAGGACGGCTGACACAGGGGACCGGCGGGCGCAGCATCGCCATCCGCGCCGACATGGACGCGCTGCCGATCGTCGAGGAAACCGGCCTGCCCTACGCCAGCACCAAGCCGGGCGTCATGCACGCCTGCGGCCATGACGGCCATACGACCATGCTGCTGGGCGCCGCCGAATATCTGGCGCGCACCCGCCACTTCACCGGCACGGTCAATCTGATCTTCCAGCCGGCGGAGGAAGCCGGCAAGGTCAGCGGTGCCCAGGCGATGATCGCCGACGGCCTGTTCGAGCGGTTTCCCTGCGACGCCATCTTCGGGTTGCACAACCACCCCGGCGCGCCGGCGGGAAGCTTCCTGATGCGTTCGGGGCCGCTGATGGCGGCGGCCGACACGGCCACCATCACCATCACCGGCCGCGGCGGCCACGCCTCGCGCCCGCATCTGGCGGTCGATCCGATCGTGACGGCGGCCAATCTGGTGATGACTTTGCAGACGGTGGTGTCGCGCAGCGTCAATCCGACCGAGACGGCAGTGGTGACGGTGGGCACGATCAAGGGCGGAACGGCCTCCAACGTTATACCCGAGCGCGCCGAGATCGCGGCGAGCATTCGCTCCTTTTCGCCTGAAGTCCGCAAGACGCTGGAGCAGCGCATCCGGGCGATCGCCGGCGCCATCGCCGAGGCGCATGGCGCGACCGTCGACATCGACTGGGAGCACGGCTACCCTGTCGTCGTCAACGCGCCGGAGGAAACCGCGTTCGCGACGGACGTCGTCACCGAACTCGTCGGCGCGGAAAATGTATCCGAGTGCCCTTTGATTCCGGGAAGTGAGGATTTCGCCTATTTCCTGGAGCACAAGCCGGGCTGCTTTCTCAGGCTCGGCAACGGCGAAGGCTCGGCCTTCCTGCATAACCCGAAATACGACTTCAACGACGCCAGCCTGACCACCGGCGCGGCTTTATGGGCGCGACTGGCCGAACGCTATCTGCAGGCATAAGCGACGAACGGGATTACAGGTCAAAAAACCTGACCGCCTTCGCTCGGGCGGCTGCTCGCGCGCGACGGGGCGCCGTTCTCTGAGAATTCGCCCTGCGGTTCGGGCCTGAGGCTATTGGACACGATTGGGCTAATTCGCCGAGCGTGGCCCCTCTCGCTGGAATCTCATACAAAGATCGGGCGAAGCCACCGGCTGAAGGTCAAACTGGCGCTTCGCAGGGCTATGACGTTCGGCGATTGTTCGTGCACCTTGGGTGGACACGCCGCAGCTTGCCCGGAAACCTTGGAAATCAAGAGAAGCAGGATGCAACATGCACGAAGCTCTCTATAGAACTTAGGATTCGTGTAACAACCTGATTTTCAATTCAAACTTGATGGCGCGCCCGACAGAATGAAGATGCGAACAACTATCTTGTTGTTATCGAACGACGAAAATAACATTCAATGCCCTGCCGATCATAGAGATCGATCCTGGATAGGCGAGCCAACACACTGCCGGCGCATCGCCATACAGGCGTCTTAGTCCTCGAATACCCCGGGGCCGCAGTTCACGCAGCGAATACTTGCCTCCTTCTTAAGCTATCGTGGGTTGCATCACTCTCCATTATTTGGCAAACCCGCCTCTAAGGGCTTGGTGCCCACCAAGCCTGCTCTAACCGAGGCTGGACGGATTTGCGGCGTACGTCGAAGCTTGAAACGCTGGTAGCGACGGCAGCGATGATATTTGCCGTGCCACAAGCTTCGGCGGAATCTACTCGATTTGACGACTGGGAGTTGGTGTGCCCGGAACAGACGGCGGAATCACCCGGAAAAGGGCTTTCGGCCACGACGCCGCCCTCCGCCACCGAACCCGACCGCACGTGTCGGCTGCAACAGGCGCAAGCAGTGGACGGCGGCAAGGATATCGTGTTCCTGTTCAACGTGGTGATGCAGAAGAACAAGCCGGTGGCCATCATCTCGACCCCGCTCAATGTCTATTTGCCGGCGGGACTGGAACTCAGGATCGACGGCGGCAAGGTCAGGCGCGCCGTCTTCGAGGCTTGTAACGTCTCCGGATGCCATGCCGGGTTCGCGCTGGATGCCGCCTTGCTTGGCGGCCTGAGGCGCGGCAAGGAGCTGACGGTGACGTTGAAGGATTCCAAAGCCTCGCAAATTCCTGTACGGGTATCGCTCAAGGGGATCGCGGCGGGGCTGAAGGCGCTGGCTGAACAGGCCGCGCCTTAACGGGTATTAGAAGCAGCGGAGATTCTTACGGGGACAGGATAATTCAGCGGCGGACAGTTTCACAGCCAGGCGAAGGAAAGCGACGGGCCATCAAAGTGGCGCCGGCGGTTTTGGTTGTCGTCATAACGCTGCTCACCGGCCACGCCTTTGCCGAACCGGGACGCTACGCGGAGTGCGCGGGCCGGATCGTCCGCGCCTCCAATGGCGAAAACACTACATTTGAGCAGATTGTTCCCGATCTGACCAAGGCCGATTTTATTCTCTTTGGCGAACGCCATGGGGTGCGGGAACAGGCCCAGGCCTCCGCCTGCGTGTTGAGCGCCATGGTGCAGGCAAACAAACCGGCAGCCCTTGTCATGGAGATGCTGTCGCGCGGCGACCAGAAGGCGATCGACGGATGGCGAAAAAAACATCCGGAATCGCCGTCGGGGCTAGGCGTGGAATTGAGATGGTGGGAACGCGGCTGGCCCGCCTTCGAAAACTGGCTGCCGCTGCTGGATCGCGCCTTTGCCCTGCGGGTTCCGCTGTTTGGCGGGGATTTGGGCCAAGCGGAAGCTTCTCGTCGGACACTGACGCCCAAGCAGGAAAACATGCTGCTGAAGCGCCTCGGCAAAAGGGCGCAAACGATCGTTTCCGGATGGCAGGCTGCCATGACCGACGCGCATTGCGGACTGATCGACGGCAAGGAGGCGCGGCAATTGGGCTTTCGGCAGGCACGCCGCGATCTGTCGATTGCGGACACGGCCCGCGAAGCGCGCCCGGCAAACGGCATGGTTCTTGTGCAGGCGGGACGTGGCCACAGCCGCAAGGATCGATCGCTCTATGCCGCGCTTGCGGACAAAAATCCCCAAGCCGTGATCAGCATTGGCGCATTCGTTTCCGAAGAAGAGATCAAACCGTCCGATCGGCAGGCTCACGACTATCTGTGGATCGTCGGGTCGGACCCGCAGGTCGGCAAGCCGTGCGCCTTCAACAATGCCAGCAATAGCAAAGTGACGAGCCCGTGAGAAAACATCATTTTGGCGATGCGCGGCGCTTTAGCAGATCGATGGGTCTTCTTGCCGGCATCCAATTGTCGTTGACGCTGACGACGGCGATTGCAATGGCGCAAGTCGTTCCGGACGGCGGTACGGCGACGAGTGTAACGACCGACCCATCTTCCGGCGCGGCCACCGTGTCGATTGCGCCGCCGCCGAACATTTCCGGGATCAGTCATAATACCTATAGGGACTTTTCGGTCGCTCCGGCCGGCGTCAACCTGGACAACCGCAGCGTCAATGCCCGCACGATCATCAACGAAGTGACCTCGTCGCGCATTTCCAACCTGAACGGCCCCCTGGAAGTTTTGGGGGCCAGGGCACATGTGATCGTTGCCAATCCGAACGGGATTTCGGTCGATGGCGGCAGCTTCATCAATGTCGGCGGCGTCGTGCTGTCGACCGGCAAACCGTCGATCGTCACCCGGGAGATCGCGCCAGGTTTTGATCAGGACAATGTGGTTCTCGACACTGGGAAGGGGCTGATCGATGTCGGGCCGGGCGGTTTGTCGGGCGCCATGACCAGTTTGCAGCTGATTTCGGCCAAGATTCGCGTCGATGGCCCGGTCGAAAACGCCTCCGAAAACATCCGCTCCGATCTGCGCCTCACCGCCGGCGGCTCAAGCGTCGAATATGACTCCTCCATCCTGCCGATCTCGGACCTGGAGAACTGGGGCCGTGTAACCGAAAAACCCACGGATGACGGCTCGATCGCCGTGGAAATCACCGAGCGTGGCTCGCTCAAGGCCAACACGGTGCGCATCCGCGCCACCAATCGGGGCGCCGGCGTCAGCCATGCCGGCAAAGGGCTGGCTTCCAGCGGCGATTTTGTCATCGACGCCAGCGGCAAGGTGACGACCACGGGTTCGATCCTGGCCGCGCGCAATGTGAAGATCAGAGCGTCCTCGATTGCATCCTCATCGACGGCAGGCCAGCCGCAGTCGACCATCGAAGCGGTCAACGGAGCGCTAACGCTTCTTGCCGAGACCGGTGACATCAGCAACACTGGCGTCCTGATGTCCGGCAAGACCCGCGACGCCGGCGATCCGGATTCGAAAGGCGGTAGCACCTTGAAGGCGGCGGGTGACATCAGCCTGCTCACTGAAAACGCCGATCAGTTGGCCATCGTGTTTTCCTCCACCGACGATCTGGTCGTTGAAGCCGGCGGCGATGTCACAAACGACACCGGCCGCTTCCTGTCCAATGCCACCACGCGCATCAGCGCCGGCGGCGACATCAACAACGTCACCGCCATGATAACCGACGGCGAAACGATCGGCGAATGGACGCACGAGATCAGCTACGGCAAGCGGCTCTGGTACACGCTGTGGCAGGACAGAGAAAAGACTGAAACATTCCAGGTGACCTATGGCGATCCGCGCATTGCCGATCAGCAGGCCTATATCGTCGGCGCGGATGTCGAGCTCAAAGCCGGCGGCGATGTCGCCAACCGCGCCAGTTCGATCAACGCCAATGAAGGGTCGGTCGATATCGAGGCAGCGAACATTTTCAATCAAGCCTCAACCAGCGGGTCTTTGAGTTTCACCAGGACCTGCGGCCTGGTCTGCGTCGGCTACGGCTCTTCAAGCACCAGCCTGGTCGGCGGCGGCATCAACGCCAACAAGGATATTCGCCTCACGGCGGATCACCTGATCCACAACAAGGGCGGCCAGTTCACCGCCTATGGCGATACGGTGCTCACCGCGCCGGAAGTCATCCTTGAGGGGATCAGCGTGCCGAGCGTCTACACGCGCCCGCCCGGCCTTTATAATTTCTGGAGGGGGTCTGATGCCTGGATTGGCGCCACCGATTTCGGCGGTGTGCTTGTCGCCCCACAGGGCTCGGTCACAATTAACGCCTTCAAGCCGGTTGTCGTCAATGCGGGTGTGATCGAGGCGGAGGGCGACGTGATTATCCCAAGCGGCACAGAGATTGTTGCGCCGCCGGCGAGCACGCTGCCCTTCGGCAAGGATCAGATCGGGCTATTTCGAGAATTGGCAATCGAGTAGATGCAAGCGGGGCAGGGGACAGCGGGCACAAGAAGCAAAACCGTCAACCGATACGGGCTGGCGGCGCTCTCCCTAGCGCTCGTGGTCAGCTGGGCCGGTAACGCCTGGGCGCAATCATCGACCCCGTCCGAGAAACAGCCGGCCATCGACAAGGCCGATCCAGCGCCAATCCTGATTCCGACATCAGACCTAATTGATGTAGAAGCCGTCGCCAAGCTTCTAAACGGTTCTGTAGTCAAGACTACGGCAGAGCCATGCTTCCCAGTCAAGACAATCGAGATTAGCGGCGACCATTCACCGGTGGCCCAGGAATTGATCGTCGCGGCCATCAAGCCCCAGGCAAAACCCTGCCAGGGCAATACCAGCGTTGGCGAACTGATCAAGGCTATCAACGGGCTCTACGCCGAGCACGGCTTCGTCACCACCCAGGCCTGGATTCCCGAGCAGGACATCGCCAAAACCGGAATCCTGAAGCTCAACATCGTGCCAGGGCGCATCGACAAAATCGTCTACACCGAAGAGCGCGAGCCATGGCAGTGGTTCGTTCCGCGCATGGTGGGACGAACCACTGCACTCTTCGAAGCAAAAGGTCCCGGCGACTTCATAAAACGAGTCGGCAACTGGTGGTCGAGCCTCGATGACGGCCTCGATCGCTTCACCCTTTTGCCGCCATCGGCGCGTATCTGGATGGCAAGCACCATCAAGGAAGGTGACATCCTTCAGGTGGACGCCTTGCAAGGCACGCTCGATGCCCTCAACCGCGTTCCCTCGCATGACGCCAAGGCAGACCTCGATCCCGGCAGCAAGCCCGCGACTTCACAGGTGACCATCAAGAACCGCATTGACGATTCATTCCGCGTCTATGCTGGCTACGACAACAAATCGTCCTCCGGCATCGACAGGTTGCGTTTCGGCACCACGATCGAAAAAGACAATCTGATCGGCATCAACGACAGCTGGTCGACAACGCTGCGCAGCGACATCGACAGCAACGAATTGTCGGGCAATGTCTCGATCCCGTTTGGCAACCTGGTCTTCAGAGCGGCGGCGGACTGGTCCGAAAGCACGATCGAGCCTCTGCCCCTGGTCGAATATTTTACCACGACCTGGAACGTGTCAGGAGGCTTCGACTGGACCGTCATGGCCAGCAAAACCCAGCGTGCCGTGCTCGACATGACCCTCAAGCACCGCGAGCAGGATCGCTATGTCAACGGCGTCGAACTCCTGGGCAATCAGCGCGTCACGGCACTTGCTGCCGGCGCCACTTATAGCCGCTTCTACGAGCGCGGTTCCATCACCGGGCGCCTCGGTTTCGAAGCCGGCCTGCCCATCTTCAATGCCAATCGCGATCCGGACGATATCGACGCCTTCACACCCAAAAGCCAGTTCTTCAAGCTGGAGGGCGCGGCATCCGCCAGCTATGTCATCCCGCAAATCGCGTCGTTCTCATCGGCCTTGAACGGACAGTGGAGCGACGACGTTCTGTTCGCCGACGATCAGATCACCATCGGCTCCGTCGAGACCGTGCGCGGCTACTCCAAGGGCTTTATGCAGGCCGACAGCGGCTTTGTCTGGCGCAACGAGATCGCCTTTGCCGTCTCCGCCGGGTCCATTCTTCCCGGCAAGACGGCCAACGCCGAATGGGGCCGCACCGTTCTTTCCCGCGTTAACCCTTACGTCTTCCTCGACGGCGGCCTTGGCCGTGACAATGCCAACGACATCACCGGATATCGCCTCTCGACCGGTCTTGGCGTAAGGTATGGCGGTCCCGCGCTCAGCTACGATGTCGGCTACGCTTTCCGGCTTGCCGAGGATGACGACACCAATGTCGACGACGCAACCGGCGAATTGTTCGTCAACCTGCGTCTCAAACTGTTTTGATTCTCAAGGAGCGGCTCATGCGTCTGTTTTTGCCCGAAAATCCCTTCGAACCCGCCTCCCTGAAACGGCTGGCCGTTGCGGCACTCGTCGGCACTGCGCTTAATCTGTCAGCTGGCATCGCCCAGGCTGACGCGCTCTCCGACGGCAAGGCCCTCTTGGAGAAGAAGGATTTCGCCGCCGCTGCCAAAAAATTCGCCGAAGGATTCGACAAGGGCAATGCTGAGGCGGGTTTCCATCTGGCCCGCATGGTCGAACTCGGCGTCGGTTTCACACCGGATGCCGCCAAGGCCCGCGCCCTCTATATTGCCGCCGCCGAAAAGGGCTCGGCCGCCGCCATGAACCGTCTCGGCCTCATGCATCTGCGCGGTGAAGGCGTGCGTCAAGACTTTGCCGCCGCCAGCGAATTGATCTGCAAGGCGGCCGATCTCGGCAACCCGGAGGCCTTGTTCAACTGCGCAGGCCTGGCGCTCGAAGGCACCGGCCGCAAGAAAGACCCGAAAGCCGCCTTCGCCTACTATCAGAAGGCGGCGGACGCCGGTCATACCGGCGCACGCAACATGCTGGCCGTTCTCCTGCGCACTGGCAGCGGCACCGAACAGAACCAGGCAAAGGCGCTCGAACTGTTCGAAAAGGGTGCATCCCTCGGCAATCCCGTCGCCCTCTTCTCATACGCAGAAATGCTCGAAAAGGGCGAAGGCACCGCCCCCGACCCTGTCCGCGCCCACCTCTATTACAATCTCGCCAACGAACGCGGTCATCCAGGCGCTCGCGCCGCACTCGAACGCCTCACCGCGACCATGACGCCCGAACAGATCGCCGACGCCCAGGCCAGAGCCCGGAACTGGAAGCCGGCGGGCACCGCCGCGCAGAATTGAGACCAGAAAGAGGCTGCAAGTAATGCGCGCCCGATTATCCGCGATGCTCGCTCTTCCGATGGCACTGGCCGGCTGCCAGGCACTTGATCCATCCTCGAATCCACGCACGATCCCAACAGGTGATGGCGGCTCCGTCTCCGCCATCACCTGCCAGAGCAATATACTTGCGATAGGCGAGCGCGGATGCCGCAGAAATGCCCTGTCAAAATGCAAACCTGGTGCTGAAATCGTCCGCACGGACACGTCATCACGCCCGGTCTATACCCCGCATGGATATATGAGTGGAACTGTCTGGACCTACCTTATCAAAGGCTGCACATCATGACGGCCCTCAGGCAGCCTGATTGGGGTATTCGAAATCCGCTGACACGCTGCCGTCCTTGTAGATCGTCAGCGTAAAACCTGCCAGTCGCTTCCTGTATGCGCCTTCATCTTGGCGATGCACACATTAAAGAATAATTGGTTTGTATTGAAATACCTTTTCAACAACACGATCAATATCAATACTACCGTCAGAATTCTCAAAATCTTTCGAATAATATATGTAATTTGACCAAGATGGATCTGGAGACAATTTAGATGTCTCCTCAGAAAGACTATCAAGTTCTTCTTCTGTTTCTGGAACAGCAATCAACTTCTCGATAAGGTCTTTCAATCGAGATTTTTCGCCATCGCTTGCCATCATTTACCTACTAGATGATTAAGAGGCGTTCGAATAATTATGTTATTCATATCATATACATTACCGCCATCAGCAAGTTCATGCATATGATCCAGTTCATGATGGTGTCCCATCGGGTGGTGTAGCTGGCGGCATTGGTCGCCGTGCTGTCCGGCATTGCCGGGCTGATCAGCGCGCCGCTGCGGGCAGGCTGATGAGGGGATCATCGCTCAACTGGCCGACGCT
>Ga0222427_100882_pt1 | contig 23115 bp, 18 predicted proteins | sample 2B20Ametagenome_FD_182890 | JGI IMG/M metagenome (GOLD analysis project Ga0222427, IMG submission 182890) | Enriched microbial communities from leaf-cutter ant dump, University of Wisconsin, Madison, United States - 2B20A (version 2) | ecosystem: Environmental > Terrestrial > Nest > Insects nest...
GCTGAGAATCCGGAAAGCTGTCCGGCTTGGGCACATGCGGATTGGGGTGGAACACGTCCAGCGGCAGATAGTTGGACGCGTACTCGATGCGATCCTTCGACGTCAGCCGCGACATACTCACGCCCACCGTCAGGTCCTGCGCCATGCCCAGCACCGTGAAGCGCCCGTTCACATTCGCATCAAAACCGATGTGCTCCGCCGACTTGTCGTAATTCCACGCGTTGCGCATCGGCCCCATCAAGGTCACCGGATCCACCGCGCCCGTCGCGTCCAGCGCCGAGGTCAGGCTCGTCTCCTTCACGTAGGTGGCCGCCACGTTCACGCGCCAATCGCTGTTGAAACGATGCGTCAGGTCCGCGAACACCTGCGTCTCGTCCCGATCCCACTGGTTCCAGTCCGCACCCAGAAAGGTCGACCGCTTCAGCCCCAGCGAACTGCCATCGCTATAACGCGGCAGCCCGCCGAAGAACGGCGTGGACCGCAGGCGCGACACCAGCACGCCCGCGCCCACCGTCGTGCTGGGCGACAGGTCGTAATCCAGCGCGAAGTACAGATTGGTGTTGCGCTCCTTCACCACGTCGATGAACGAACCCTTGGAATCCAGATCCAGCACCGCCCGCGCCCGCAGGCTGCCGTCCGCGTTCAAGGCCCCGCCCGCATCCAGCATGCCTCCCACGTGGTCCCACGAGCCCGCGCGCGCCTCCATCAACACCTGCGTCTCGGCGGTAGGGCGCTTGCGCACCAGGTTCACCGAACCACCCGGCTGCCCCGCGCCTTCGAACAGGCCCTGCGCGCCGCGGAACACCTCCACCCGGTCCAGATACGCCGTGCTGCCAGTAAAGCTATTGCCCACCGCATAGAAACTGCGCGACAGCGGCACGCCGTCGTACTGGATATTCGTGATCTTGAACCCGCGAGAATAGAAATTGCGCCCGCCGTCGGCCACCTCGCTGATTGTCACGCCCGTGGTGTTCTCCAAGACTTCGCTGATGGTCGACAGGTTCTGGTCATCCAACCGCTTGCGCGTCACCACCGTGACCGACTGCGGAATGTCCTTCAGCGCCTGCTCGGTCTTGCCGATGGTCGCCATGCTGGACCCGTAAGACTGCGTGCCCTCGGTCTGCGCATGATAGGCGCCCGTCACCAGCACCGGCGCCAGCGTGCTGGTGGCGGACGGCGGCTCGGCTTCCACACGGATACCGCCGTCCACATTCACCGCGCGATAGCCCGTGCCCGCCAACAGCGCGCGCAAGCCATCCGCCACGCCATACTGGCCACTCAGGCCCGCGCTGCGCGCCCCGCTCAACTGCGACGAGGAATACCCCAACGAAATCCCCGCCTGCCGCGCAAACGCGGCCAGCGCGTCATTCAACGGCCCCGGCGCAATCGCGTACACGCGGGCAGATTCGGACTGCGCCGCCGTGGCCGGCGCGGCCTGGGCGTAGGAGGGCGACGGCGCCGACAAGGCGGCCAAGGCCGCCGCCAACGGCAACAGCACGGTAAAGAAGGGCTGGGGGCAAGCGCGCAAGCAAGCCCGCGCGCCGGACGACGGCGTCGCGGCCCGGAGACGATGGGTCTTCACGAAAGGGATACTCCAATGAGGGTCAGTCGGTGCTGCGCAGTGCGCACTGCTACAACCGGTATGACGAACGAATTCGCCCATCCCCTCAGATTTTTTTGTTGCCGGGCCGCCCCAAGACAAAAAGCGCCCCCTCGGGGGGCAGCAAGCCGCAGGCGCAGCGTGGGGGCATTTTTTGTTTGTTCAGCCCCGCACCCGTTCCGGCGCCCGTGCGCGTGCCCGAACCCGCGTCACCCGCCCACCCCACCACAAGCGTCCCGCTTGCGGCTCCACCGGCAGAATCTGACGCAGCAGCGCCAGCACCTTGCGCGTATCGTCCAACTGGAACACCCCCGACACCGGCAACCGCGCCACCGCCGGATCGCACTCGATCGCCCCGTGATAGCGCGACAGCTCCTGCAAAAAGGCGTCCAGCGGCATATCGCGCACCGACAAGGCCCCCTCGACCCAGGCCCCGCCATCCATCATGCGCCCCTCCACCGGCGCCAGCGTCCGCACACCTTGCGGCGTCATCCGCGCAGACTCCCCGGCCCGCAACGTCGCGCCCGCCGCCTCGCCCGCGCCATCGCGCGGCAGCAACGCCACCGCGCCTTCATCCACCTCCACCTCGCTGCCGTCGTCCCACTGCCGCACCCGATACCGCGTTCCCAGCGCCTGCGCCCGCCCGTCGCGCGTCTCCACGAACAGCGGCCGCGACAGCGGGTCATGCCCCGAGATCACATACACCTCGCCCGCCAGCAAACGAATGCGCCGCACCGGCCCGCCATAATCAATATCGACCGCCGTCTCCGTATTCAGCACCAGCGTGCCGCCATCCGGCAGCGTGACGCGACGCCGCTCGCCCCGCGACGTAGACACATCGGCCAGCGCCTGCCGCACCGCAGGCACATCCCCCGCCCGCCACGCCACCCAACCGCCCGCCGCCAACGCACCCAGTGACATCAAGGCCTTGCGGCGCGACCGCCGCGCCTGCGCCGCCTCCGTCTGCCGCAGAATCCGCGTGGCCGCCTCGGCCGGCATCTCCGCCGCCGGCCGCTGCAAACGCGCGCCCAGCGCCTGCAAGCGCTCCCACACCAACGCATGCGCCGGCCGCGCCCGCAGCCAGGCATCGAACGCCTGCCACGCCGACGCGTCCGCCGTGTTGTATTGCAGCTTGATGCGCCAGCGGATCGCTTCGTCCAACACCGCCCGATCCGCCGCGCCCTCCGCACCGTCCTCCGGACGCGCCCCTGGCGCCCCGGGCGACACGCCCGCCCGATCAAACCCCATAGACCAGCCGATAGCAGTGCTGCAACGCCTGCGCCAGATAACGCTCCACCGTCGCCACCGACTTTCCCACCTGCCGCGCAATCTGCGGGCACGTATGTCCCTCCATCTGCGCCAACAGAAACACCTCGCGCACCTCCGGCTTCAACCGGCCCAGCATCTGCGCCACCTGCTCCAGCGACTCCAGAATCAACAGCCGCGATTCTTCCGAAGGCCAATGGCTCTGCGGATAAGTCTGCAACACCGCCAGATAACTGCGCTCGATCTCCAACCGCCGCCAATGGTCCACCAGCAAACGGTTCGCAATGGTGCGCAGGTAGGCCCGCGGCTCGCGCAGCGCGGTGTCAGAGGGGGAGTTTGCCGACAGCAGGCGCACAAACGTGTCCTGCGCCAGATCCGCCGCGCGATGCGCATCGCCCAGCTTCAGCCGCAACCAGCCGTGCAGCCAGGAATGATGGTCGCGGTACAGCGTCGCGATGCCGGCGTCGGGACTGGCGCTAGGGGTAGCGGGCATGGGGATATGTTGTGAATGGGAATTGTTCCCATTATATCCAGACGAATACCGGCCCAAGCCCGGTGTTCGTCCCCATGCCCGCCGGCACGGGCGGGTCTTTGTCGTTGGGCGGGCGCCTACTGCAACGAAGCCGGCGCGTCGTGCAACACGCCGCAAGGGTCCGCGTCCGCGCCGCAAGCCCGCGCCTGCTCCAGCATGGCGTCTGTCAACGTTCCCAGGTGATCGCACAAGCCTTCCACCCCGCCCATCAACGCCGCCACCGTCCACGCGTCTAGCGGCTGCCCGCCGGTTGCGTCAGGCTCGGACGCGCTGTTGCCCACCATGCGGGCCATGGCCGCGATGGCGTAGCGGGCTCGGTCGATTTGGTAGAGCGGGGATAGGGGGATGAGGCCGTGCTCGGGATCAGAGTCGACGGACCAGGGGTTTTGGGTGAGGGGGTGGGATTGCATGACAGGCTCCAAAGACAAGTTAGGCCTGCTCCCCACTTCCAAATGGGGTGGGCGGGCACAAGGCAAGGTTGGAAGACCGGCGTCTTTGGAAACCGGCGTGCGCGAACGCACCCTCGCCAAGGCCCGCCCATAGGGACGTGCAAAGGCGTTCGGACGTGAAAATGCCGCCGAAACGGCGGCAGTCCGCCAAAGACATTACCGGCTTCCAAACCGGGCTACCGATGTTGCGGTAGTAGGGTGAGTATACGGCGACGAGGATGCCTTAGCGGTCAGGAGAGACAATTTGGCGACAGTTGGTGCCAAATGCTCATTAAGCCTAGGTCTGCTATCGACCCGAATGGGACACTCATCTAACTCGAGCTGCCACGCAACGCCGGCCTGAAGTAAATGGATTTGACTAAGAGGCAGCTTCGAGGCTCCATTGGCCAAACGAATCGAACCGAGGGGTGTGTTCGTCCCGGCCTCCCTTCGATAAGGACGGGCACGAGTATGACCAGCTAAACTGAATCAGGGAGAAAAGCAGAGGAGAAAGAATTCGGTACCGCACATCGGTCGCTCAACGCTAAACTGCGTCGCATCCACGGAGGGCAGACATGCCGATGCAACTCAAAGATCTCGCCAAGCTAAACCAAATAATTCGACGTATCCAGGCCGGCGTCTTCGATGCGAATGATGTCGACAACTTGCTCATGAAGCTTCGCGCTTATGCGGGGGATAACGCGGTCTTCCTGGAGGTGGCAAATTTTGTTGCACACTCAGACGCGCGGGATCGGGGTTTAGCGCAGCAGTCCATCACAGCGTTTGTTGACTCGTTATCGTATTTTCGGGAGTACATATCAGAGAAGCGTCCGCTAGATGTTCGCGCACCTTTCCCCGCGTACATCTATCGGCTGTTTCTTTCCCAGGCTCGCCTGTCAGACGAGGGCCGACTGAAAGCCGAGCACAGGATGAGTCAGGCCACGCTCATCAAGAAAATCGAAACCAATTTTTTGATCGATAAAAAAAATCGCACATGCAGCTTACGAAACAATAAAGGCGGCGTTGAGCTATTCGCTGCTCTGCAGTTCATCACCGGTTTCATTCATTCAAGAGCAGCCTTCCACATCCGAGACTTCCATAGGGATCTCAAGGACCTAATGCGCGCACAAAAAGTCACTTTCGATGAAGCAGCCTGGGACGCTCAAGCGGAGCGTATATCACTCGCGATTCTCTGTCTTGTATCAAATACCCAGTTCTCGCTTGCAGACGGAGGCCTGGCTAGTTGCAAGTTGGAGACCGAAAACCACTTCAGGCTTCTCAGTGGAGAGCGTCGACTACCGACCGGAAAGATGAGCTCCGAACCAGCGAGCTTCGGACGACTGATGATTGTAGGTGAAGCGAAGATAAACAGTCCAAACAAGGATCCGCTACTGGTTAGATTTCCGCTGATCGAAACTGAGCTTGATCCGCATGAACATTGCGATCCCAATTTGTTCGTTCAGGATGAAGCTTCCGAAGAATTCGGCAGCTGCAAGGTCGAAATCATCAACTTTGTTCCGGATATGTCGTTATCAGATGGCTTCAAACTTGTTCGGACAGACTCGCTGCTGTGATGCACACCAGGCGGGGAGCAAGCGTTGGCGAGTAACACTAACCTCAATCATCACGCAAATTTCTAAAACGAACATTGATTAACAACCGTTTTTGGTACGCGAGCCGTCCTTGCCGACCGGCCGATGACGGCCCAGAGCGGGCGTTGTGCCTTCCTGGATTGCGGTTGCACACCAGCCTCGGGATGCGCAGTCGGCGGCACTTCCCTGAGGCCCGCACCGCCGCGCCGCTTTCTATAGTACGGAGCGCTTCAAAGAGGTAACGCCGTCGAGATTGCCATAACCTGCGAGAATCGCGTGCATGAGGACGGTCTCTCCCCCTTCAATAAACTTAAGTCATAGCTTAAAAAATGGGGTGACCTCGTTTGACAGAAACAATGGAAAAATAACTATGCCTCTCCTCTGTACCGTTTGCGCCAAAGAGCCGCATCTCAAAGCTCTAATTGAAATCGACGGGAAGAAAGCCAAATGCGATATCTGTGAAGAAGAGGGAATCGTTCTTTCGTCAAGTGACAACCGATTCTTTCAGCTTTGCAAAGCACTGGTCCGCTTCCATTTCAACGAATGGGATTACAACCCTCACTGGGGGGGTGATGGCTACGAGCAGATTTTTTATGGTGAAGATAATATTTTCTTCAACGAATCGAGGGCCGTATCAGCGGATATGTACGAAGAACTAGCAATGGATATATCGCAAGGCGCGGTGTACGAAGAATACGACAAAGGCGTCACCGTATTTGCAGGCTACTTCGATGGCGTGCAAAACGAACTTTTGCGGTCAATTAAAACTAGTCTCGATCCCACATTGCTCAGCATGGCGAAGCGTCTCAAAACGGAAAACCACTTTGACTTGGAAACTGAACTAAAAGAAATATTGAACAGTTTCGAGCGCATTGCAACGACTATCCTTCAGCCTGAGGAAATTCTCTACCGGGCTCGAATAGGCTATGCAGCACGAAAAACTAGCTTAGATTCCGGCTTCGAAATGGAGTACCACTATGCTCCCTACTCAGGCAAAGACATTGGGGCTCCATCGCCCTTTATCGCTAGCGCCGGTAGGGCCAACCGAGTTGGTGTATCTTTCCTTTACTGCGCCACTAATGAAAAAACAGCAATCTCCGAGATCCGTCCGCATCCAGGTGATCGAGTATCGGTTGGGAGCTTTCGGTTAAAGCGGGAAATGAAGGCATATGACTTGTCCAAGAGTCATCTTCTTCACTACTTTGAGTCTGATGAGCTCCTTGATACGTACATTCCGTTAAACACGCTTCGCATACTCATCAACAAGACAATCACACCAGCAGAACGCAGCCAGTACTCTATTACGCAACTCATCACAGATTGCATCCGGCAGCTTGGATTCGATGCGGTGATATTTGAAAGTACAGTAGGAACCGGCACGAACACAGTCGTTTTTAACAGTTCTGATGCAGAATACATCGATGCATCAGCCAGAATATATTTGGTTGATAGGGTGGATTACAAGTTCTCAAATGAGAAAATTGTTAGCGCGGAGCCTGACTACGTTGAAGATATTTTGCCTGCGGCAATGAGATAGCGATCTTACTGACGCCGATGGCATTCATGGTCCATGAGTGCCATCGAGTGTCCGATATTCGTATCATCTGCAGCTCTCAGTAATGACTACTCTTGGCCGGCAAGCGACCGCTCGCCGCCAGGATGCATCAAACCTCTGTTTGTTCAGCCATCGCAAGAGCATCGTCGACCTCGATGCCAAGGTAGCGAACTGTGCTTTCCAGCTTCGTATGTGCGAGCAGCATCTGTACAGCGCGAAGATTCTTCGTCCGGCGGTAGATCAGCGAGGCCTTTGTACGGCGCATAGTGTAGGTTCCATTGCGGTATCGCGAGGCCAATCGATGCGCCCCAGCGATGCACAATCCGGGCGTACTGCCGCGTCGATAGATGTGGCGACGTATGCAATCGCCTCGGAAACAAACAGTTAAATCCGCCGCCTTTAGCCCTCGGGCTTCGATCCATGCTTGAAGGCTCTCACGGGTTTGATCCGTAATCTCGAATTGGACCAGCTCCCTGGGTCTTCTGTTGCATGACGATAGCTCTTGCGGCTATGTGGCTTCAGTGACGGATGTCCTGTACCTGCAATCGCCTGAGATCGCACGCTCGAAGCATGCTATCAATTGCGAGATTGAACATCGCGAGTTCCCGGGTGTTCGAAGCCATGTGAAGTCTCATTCAAATTGCTCAAATTTCTCGGAGCGTTAGGAGCAGCTTCTGCCCGGTGAGCTTTCCCTTGTTCCATGGCACACGACGGTCAACGGCGGTATTCGCGGATTCCATGACAATCTCCTTTTGAGTAACGGGAGATTCAGTGTGCTCCTACGGAGGGGCGCTATTCGACCCGAAGCGGTCAAGTACAGATGAAATTCCGCCTCATTGCTGGTGTTGGGAATTAAACTGGGCGCTGCGACTTTCATGTCTGAAATGGGCCAAGACGCTACTAAAACACCTCCTTCATTGACCCATGAGGCAGTTTTACATCGACAATGAAACGATAGCGTTTGGCTACCACCGCAAGCTCTCCGCTCAGATAGCATTTAGCTGCTTTACAACGAAAGAATCATTCCTTTCCCGTTATCCGCGGGGTAAAGAAAAATACGGTACGGCCATAGCAAGCGTTCGACATGAATGTTCAGTGCGTAAAGCTCCTCGGGCATCCAGGTCTCCTTCTGCCAGAACCGTTGTAGATCATAAGCAAATGCATGGAACCATCCCGCAAGTTCCTGCGCCGTTATCGCAGCCGCTACCGTAGTCTCGGGGGCAGGCAAAGCCGGTTTACCCGTGCCGTGCAGGTGTCCAATCAGTTTGGCCGCTTCAATCAAGATGCCAGTTGCAGCGCTATGAACGGCATGAAACAACTTAGGATGGTCGCTGTCCGCGGCATGTGCTGCTTTTGCCTGAGCAATATGGGAGTATGCAAGATCAATAACCTTCACAAGGCAATCTGAGAATTCTTGCTCAAACAAGTCCTCCGCCCCAAATTCCGCGCTGTCGTAGGTTGAACGGTATGCGCGAAGCGCCTTGCGCAGAGCGAAATTTAATACCGCATCATGGTCCTCTATAGGCACCGGCTCGAGCAGAAATCCGGGCAGCGTGTTCTCAAACTGGTCGACTGCGTGCGTAAGTGACAAACCCGCGACGATAAGATGTAGCGCCACGCTTGCATCTGGCATATTTTCGCCGATCAGCGACAGGGCATAAGCCTTATTGAGCACAAGACGAACCTTGAGTTCTCCCTCCCGAATGCCGAGGACGGCGGAGGCTCCTCGTGCGATGTGGTCGGGAGTTCCTTCCGGCGTCATGGTGGTATCAAAGGCACGTTCGGTTTCTGTAAGCGTTTGGAGGAATTCGGCCGTAAAAGTGATGCCATCAAGTCTCTTTAAGTCAAAGCGCCGACGCAATTTTTCTACAATGGCTTGTACAGTCCCAACGATGGGAGTGAAGTCTTCTTCTTCGAGCCAGCCAATAAAAGTAAGCTGGTAAGGGTTAAAGGTTGTAGGGGCGGTAATGACGGGCTCATTATTGTTCTGATGTTGGTATGACTTGAGGCTTTCAAAAGCATCTTGAATAAGGGAGTCCACCTTATCCTTCCATCGCTTCCCAATGTTTTGACCTAGGTCGGTGTGGTTCGCGGTAGATGCAATGAAAAGCTCGTCGCTACACTCCGATGCCTCACGATTGAAATCGGAAAGATCCGGGGCTGTGCATCCTTCGCGGACCCCGACAAGCAGTTTTCCCGATGTTAGGGGCATCACGACGGAGCTAACTTTTGACGTCAGGATGTAGGGAAGAAACCCCCCGTCACCCTCATCAATACCGAGGGCGATACAGTCGGGCATGATTGCACCTCCGGACGGTGCGGGGCGCACGTGCCAAATTAGTTCTTCCAAGACTCGCTTCCTGGGTTCAGCAACGAGGCCTGTACTCAACATCTTTTTATGATTTTCAGTGGCCACCGTTTCGATATTGGAAAGATAGGTAGAAAATGCTTGGCGAAACCCCTCAGGAATTGAGTTTTTTCCCCCCAAAAGATGCTCTTTTGTGCACATGAACAATATCCTATCCAACAATGACTTGGGGATCTCTGTCTGTGCATGAATTATTTCTATAGCTTGAGTGAGCAGCGGTTGTTCATCGAGGCTCGCCCTAACATGCTTGTTCCAGGTTTCATTTGGCGCCGGTTCTCCCAAGCCTAACAGGTGGGCGAACGCTTGATCATCGGAAAAAAATTCTGAGACACCTGTTATAAGTCTAGTGGGCAGATTTGCAAACATACGACGTACGTTTTTTCCACGTGGTGTCAGGTGGGCGATTACCTCGGCCGCGATGCTGGCGTTCGCCTCTGCACCGATTTCGACAGAGCGTAGCGTGCGTAATAAAAAGCCTAAATGGCCTTCATATTCGGTGATTTTGTCATCCAAATCTTGTTTTCCGTCACCGGTTGGCTTGGAATAGAAATCTCGTTGTGCTGCCACGTCTTTCGTGGAAGAGATATGACTTGTTCCGCCATAACGGTAGACGCACACCTGTCCAGATTTTTCACAATGGAGAAATCCTCGTTGAAACGCCTGTGGGATATGATGCTGTTTTCTTCCGGACACGAAATCTTCCTATCGTTTGAATCGCAAAGCATAACCTCGCCGCTCAGTGGCTGGGAGCTCCTACGGAAACAAAAGCACCTCCGTACGGCAATAAGGCACGAATTTTCCGTTGCACCTTTGCGGCAATAGCGCGGACCGCGTCCCTAGAACCAAACCACGCGTGCCGCACTTAATCCGTTGTGGAGTCAAGACATTGCGAGCGTCCGTCTCAATGTGGTCGCTGTTGTAGAGTTGACCAGAGCTCTTTTGCCTCTAGGAGCAAACAAAGTTGCTTGAGCAAGCCAGCGCACAAATAGATTTGGTCTTGAACGGCAAGAGTTTTCCCGGCTAGTTAATTTCCTTGAAGCCATTTGCGAAATCGCAACAGTAAAGTTCGCGGCGTATTAGCGTTCGAGCGGAGACCGGTAACGCATTGAATCGAGGCTCACTTGATAGGCACCTCTGAATGACCGTGTATGGCCGATCTCAGACAATTCCGACGGACAACCGATTCCATGCGTGGCCCTTTCTTCGCGCGAGCGCTGCGCCCAAAAGAGCATGAATCCAGGTAGTCCCTAGAACGGTTGTGCACAACAAGTTGATGTAAACAGCGTCAAAGCTCCCAATTATCCTGATGACTTTAGCACCACTCCAAATGAACACGTAAACAAACAACAAAAATCACAGAACGTAGTCTACATTTTAAGTCTGACAGTGCATTGGCAAATCCCCCGAAAAAAACCGTTAAAAATGGGAAAATTACCCTAGCACCGGTCACCCGGGACCATGTTGTTCATCCGCCGGACCCAATACTGGATAAGCAGCACAAACAGCCTCAAGCGCAGCTTGCACATCATCACCCTGGCGTATGTGCTCCGCGAATAAAAGTAGTGCCATTGCCTCGCAGCTCTGCCCAACCGCCTGCTGCATCATTGCTCGCGCCGCGGCAACAACTTTTGCCGAGGGTTCTATAACCTCTTCCCCATTTAGGTCAAGGTCGGCTAGCATCTCCATGGCCTCTAGCCCAGGAGTGTCTTCATGCAGTCCAAAATACTCATAAAAGACATCGCCTAGTGTTCCCGCTGGCTGATCAACAGGGCGATCCCAGGACTTCACGGAAAGACCTTCCCGTACTACACGCTCCAAGTAACGTTTAATCTTTCCCGGGATGGTTGCAACAGCCTTCTCGTTGTTGTAATACTCACGAGCTGAAAGCGATGCTGCATCTCTTACAACCTTCCAAACAACTGACCACAACTGAGAAACACTATAAGTTTCAAGTGATGTCCGCAGAACGCTTTGGACTTGGCCATCACTTTCATCACTCATTTGCAATCTGTGCAAGCTACATTGATCATATAGATACAGCATGCATTCCGACAGCGCATAATCAAGCCACAACTGCCGAATAAGCGAGCGCTGCGCATATGTCCGAGTTCGCAATGAATCTAGGGCAGCCTCTGTTTTCCCAAGCACATGATCAGGCAAAAGAAAATAACTGACCTTTGTGTTGTAGTGCCATACTTCCTCCTCCTTCAAGAAATACGCCCCCGGAAGCGCTTTTGAAGGCAAATCGGCTATCACCCCAGCCTGCCATAGCGTTGTTATCAATGAGCTAGTAAAGCATGGGGCAAGCCCCTGACATTGGTCTCGACGAAAGAATCCCGTCAACAAACGGGGATTTATTGCATTATTGAGGGCAATCAGTATCAATGCAGCATCGTCTGGGATTTTTTCATAATCAATCACACGCTGATTGTTTCTGTCCTCTATCTCTGCCAACCTCGCGCTCAACTCAGCAGATAGCGCTTTTTGCTCTTCTACCTGCCTAGCTTTTTCTTGCTCCCTGCAGGCATCACAAACGCTTGTAGCGAAACGAGCGCTAGTTTGATAGTCGGCTCGCGATCGCACCATGAAATACTCTGAACACCTTGAACAGATAAACCGCTCATCACGGGCAATGGAAACCTGTTGAATATAAGACAGGAGGTGATAATTACTGCTTATACCTTTGTAAGGAAGCAAGTCACTCACATTTTCAACAAAATTACCCTCAACGTCCATGGCCCAATAACGCGCCACCAGCGCCTCGTCAACGGGGTCACCAGACAGAATTTCAAACTTAACCATAAACACCCTTAAGTACGAAAAAAGTGTCAGACTAAAATTTTTCAGTTATCGGTAGCGAAATTGTAGTCTGACACCTACTTTCCGGCGACCACGCACATTTAGCGTGAGTTTTTGTTCAGCATGTGAACGTGTTGGCATTCTTGCTCGCGTTGCTGCGCGTTCATGGCTGCCCATTTCTGCTGAAAGCCGGTCAGCGCCTTTGTATAGATGCTGTCGTATTCGGCGGCGCTGAAACCTAGGTGCTCAGGCATGCTTTTACGTTGCTGGACACGGGTCTTCTGCACCGCTTTCTCGCTCACGAGGCCGCATTGCAGGGTCTGCTCGCTCGTGGTGGCACCAGTCTCCACCAGACTGACCTTGATGTCGTGCTCCGCGGCATTCCCAGGGAGGGCGCGGTCAGAGGGCTGGGCATGGACCCATGAGTTGCTTAGAGCGATGGCCAGCAGGCCCAGATGAGGCCTGTCTTCATTTCTTGAACGGGATGGGCGTGCTGTGAGGCACGGCCACGGCCGTCACGCTGTTCTGGGGCGAACCTTCGATGACCCGGTCGGAATACGTCATATAGACCAGAGTATTGCGCTTGGCGTCCACCATGCGCACCACGCGCAGACGCTTGAACAGCAGCGAGGTGCGCTCGGTAAACACTTCTTCCTGCTGTTTGAGAGGCTCGGCAATCTGTATTGCTGCCGTGACCTGGCAGACGATGGAGGCTTCGGAGCGGTCCTCGGCCAGACCCAGGCCCCCCTTGATGCCGCCGGTCTTGGCGCGCGAGACGTAGCAAGTCACGCCCTGCACTTTGGGATCGTCATAGGCGTCGACCACGATTTTGTGGTCCGGACCAATCCATTTGAAGACGGTATCCACCGCGCCGATCTGTTCAGCATGGCTAATGCCTGCAAGGGCTAGCGTTCCCACGGCTGCCGCTGCAGCGGCCAAGACGATGGAGAGCAATTTCATGGTGGTACACATTGGAGTTGTCTGCCGTTTACCAGCATGCAAAATTAATGAAGGTGCCAGACTGCAATTTCTCAGTCATCGGTAGCGAAATTGTAGTCTGACACCTATTTCGACGCGAAGATTAGGCCTCAAGCACCGTCGTTAGGAGCGAGCCAGGCGGCATTTCAGGACAACAGGTTAGTCCGCTTCCCTAGGTACATCGGCTTCTCCGGACCACGGTACTTCGGAAGCCAGCGCTTGTCCTGCTTCCCCGTCGGGTGGTCGTACTCTGTGGAGGAAAAGAGAAGCTGGGCGTCGTTCGCCTCACACATTTTCTCAAGCTCTGTGAGGTACCTAGCCAAATCGGCCGTGTGAAGCTCGTCTTGCTTCGGCGTGTCCAGAATCAGGAAGCGGAACGGACGAGTCTTGTCGGCGAGATAGGCCTCCAACAGCGCTGCGTGAATGGCGAGGACTAGCCGGCTTGTGGTGCTGCTGGTGCCGCCGCTGCCAATGGTCTCTAGCGTCTCTCCCCCGAAGGTGAATCGCAGGTTCAAATCGATATCTACGTTCCTCGACACACTTGTGGTGTCCAGCATGTCCATCCATTTCACGGTCAACTCGCGCAGTTTCCTTCGAAGGTCGTTGAACGCGTGGTCGGCCCTTCCGGCGTTCGTGAACCTTTCGATACGATCTTGGATGCGGTCTCGTTCTTGCTCAAGTTTAAAAAGCTTCGAACGCTCGTCCTTCAGGCCAGAGATTCGGGCCAGTTCGCTCTGAACGCCGACAAGTTGCTTGGTCAAAGTCTGAACGGCCGTCACCAGTTGGTCGAGACCAGAAGCGCTCGGTGAATCAAGATTGTCGACCAACGTCTGACGCTCCGTACCCAGCTCCTCAAGTCTCTCCTCCAACTGTTCAACCCGAATCTCGGCGCGCTGACTGTTCCGTACAAGGTCCTTGATTTGATCCTTCAAATACAGCAAGTTCTTTCCGTACGACTCCGCGCTCCCAAGGAACAGTCCGCAATTCGGAGCCCGGCAAATTTCTTGGAAGGATTTGAAGACGCCAAGAGCCTCTTCGTTCAAGCCGAGAGTCTGGATTTCGCCATCAATCTCCGCACGAATCGTCTCGATGCTTACAACCCGATTCTGCAGGTCGAAGAGCTCCAACTGGCGCGCCCGAATTTGCAGGTCCTTCTGACGCAGTAGTTCCGCCAATGTCGAGCTTGCGGTGCCCTTTGCGTCCACCGTTGCGCGAAGTGCGTCTATCTGCTGCGTCAAATTCTCAGAGCTCCGTTGCAATGCCACCTGATTTGCATCGCTATCGTCAACACCACGTCTCTGGTACTCAAGCACGCGCTGCGCAGCGACAATCTTGCGGGTCTGCGCCTCCAAAGCGCTCCTCTCTTCGATGATCGATTTCTTGACTTCAAACGAATGTTTGGGATTCAAGCCGAACGCGAACCGCACCATCTCCGCAAACTGATCCGTGATGAAGGAGCTAGGGGCGCGGTAGGCAGCCGAATACCCGTGGCCCTGGATCAAGTAGAAGAGTGGCAGCAGGGTCGCTATATAGGGCTTCGTTTCCTCCCCCTTGTTTGACACCAGCCGTGGCGGCTTCAGACCAAGAAGTTGAAAGAACGCGGTCGAGAAGGACCCCTCGGAATGATGCTCAGTTTTCTCGCCATCGAAGTCAATCGTGGCATAGAAGGGTCCATCCCTCGACTCAAGGGCACGCCGGATCGTGAGCGGCTTGCCGTCCGCTTCGGCATGTAAGACGACGGCGTTGCACTTCTCAAGGATTTCCGCCCTGAAGTTGTTGGGAAACCCCAACGCGGATGCAAGCATACGCACGATAGGCGATTTCCCGCTGCCATTCGCTGCGAAGAGCATCGTGGTTCGGTGCCCAAACTCCAACAGCGTGCTCTCCCAGCCTCCGTCGCCCAAGGGCTCGACCTGCAGTGACTTCAGCCTCAATTCACTTCCCCTCTGACCCGAGCTTCGTCCCTGATGTACTGGTAGCTGAGCTCGATTGTTTTCATGGAGTGAGCCAGAAGACTCTCCCCTTCCACGGCGCTGCTGTAGACCTTCTTGCCCAGGTCTGTCGCTGAGATTTCGCGCGTTACCTTGTCAATGGTGACCTGGCCGGTCGACTCCAAAAACGTCAGGGCTTTGATAGTCCTGATACGCAGGTTGCCGGACCAACCTATGTCTTGCGATGAGCCCTTGAAGCCGGCGACGGTCCGCTCGAGACACTCCCCAACCAACTGACCAATCTCAGATAGCTCCGGCTTTGACCGGACCTTCGAGATCGCCAAGATAGTCATGGCCAGAAGCGGCAGCTGGAACAGAGCTTCGTTGTCGAGCGTGTGCATCGGTGAGGGTCCTTCGCCAGAAAGGCTCAGCTTGAGGCCCAAGCGCCTGGCTTCACTGAAGAACTCAATTGAGCTCATCGCGCGGCCCTCCTCACAATGGCGGCACAAAGCGCGCCGAACAGCAAGTCAATGTCAAGGGTCGGGAACTGCCTTCCGATGGGAGATTCCAAGAGATCTCGGATGCATTTCTCCAGGTCTGCGAGGACTCCACCACCCAACAGCCAGTCCTTGCACTTCTTGTCGATTTCTTCGAGCAGCACATTCAGGGTGAAGTCGGGAAAAGTATGGCGCGCATTTCTCATCCAAACGTCCCAGGAGACTTTCGCTCTTGAGGCCGCCTCGATCATGGAGTCAGGAGTACCCGCCTCTTTCAGTTTTCGCTGAAGAATTGACGCGTTCTTGATTGCAGCTGGGTCACCGCCCTGCAACAGCGTCTGGTAGACCTGAGTGGAGATGCTCAGAACCTGAAGTAGGTCCTCAAGACCGACTCCAGTCGCCAAATCGATGTCAGCCCTGGACAGCCCACTAATCGGAGCACAAGACTTCTCCTCAATAAGCGTCACAAGGCTTCGGGCAATCTGTTCAACCTCGTGTCGACGCAGCTCAATCTCTGAGTGTTTCCAGATGGCGTTATGCGCGGCAATACTGAAAGCTTCGAGCGTGTCACCGATGTGCTGAACGCCAGGTAGCAGCGTAAATTTCTTTCGCGCGGCTTCAAGCTCCTCAGCGGATAGAGGTTGGTCAGGTGAAACGATGGCTGCGAACTTCTCGATGAGCTGACGCGTGTACTTCTTGCTGGACGTGCCCGCAGCGAGGTCTGCGACGAGGTCATGAACCTCATCTTTAAAGTGCACGTTACTGAGGACCGTAACCTCTCGGCACTGAGCGCCGAACTCCACTGTATGAACGAAGAGCTTGCCAGCGATACTGCTTCGAATGGCTTCCAACTTCTCAATCGAGTCCAGCTCGCCGCTCTTCTTCAGAGCAAAGACCTCACCAATGTTCCATTGCTGGTTAGCCCTGCCTTTGGTCTTAACCTGAAAAAAGTGGTACTCGACTGCGCCAGCGACGGTTCTACGCACGACGAAATCATCGTGATAGTCGCAGTAGATGCGGTCGACTTCCTTGCCTCTCAGAATTTCGAGCGCCGCGAATGCAGCTGCTTGAAACTGCATTCGGAATCGCACCATGGTGTCCCGGCCAACAGTTTCGCGCGGTACCTTCTCATGGATGATGTCCATGGCTTTTGTTCCGCTCCCCCGACATTGCGCACGTACGCTTTGTAACAGATTTTCGCGCAAACGACGCCGAACCTTATCGCCCATCCAGGGGGCGATAAGGCACCGGGAGACATCAGCCCAGTCAGAATCTGGGGGAAGGCGCCGGCGATAGCTGAGTTCGGGGGTCGGCAGCATACTGTGTAAATATACAGTATCTCAAGAGATCGTTCGACCCCGCGAATGACGCCGCCTGCCTTGGATTCGGAAGGACCCCGCAGCCAAGTGGAAGGCTAATTGGGGGAGGTTGGCGCGGTTGCTCACGGCCGCCAGCGCTCCAAGCCAACTACCGCAGCGCCCCAACATCAACCACCCCCGCCCCACGCCCCTCCACCAACTCCCCATCATGACTAGCAAACAACACCACCCGATCCTTCCCCCAGACCTTAAATAACTCCGCCAGCACCGCCCGCCCCCGCGCATCGGACCCATTGCTAGGCCCATCCGCGATCACCACCGCCGGATCGCCCAAGGCCGCCGCCGTCACGAACACCTTGCGTCGCGTGCAGGTCGACATCTGTTCAAAGCGTTTGTCCAGATGCGGCTCCAGGTCATAGGCCAGCTCCAGCGTGGCCTCATCGAGCGCCACATTCTTTTCCGCCGCGACCTGTTCCAGCAGCCCGCGCCCGGTCTGCGTGGGAAACGCGAGGCAGTTGTCGGGCACGTAAGCCAGGCGGACCTTGGCTTGTTGGGGCGCGTGGGCCAGGGAATGGCCGCCTATCCAGACGTCCCCGCTATCGGGCGTGATGCCCCGGCGATGATGTTCAGGAGGGTGGATTCGCCGGTGCTGCCTTCTTCGCATAGCGCCACGCACCCGGGCGTGAAGCAGTGGGCCAGGCCCTGGAGGCCGAGGTAGTCGCCGTAGCGTTTGCTGAGATTGTCGAGTCGTAGCACGGCGGAGCTTTTACGCAGGAACAGGAGGTGGGACTAGAAGCCGCGGCGCGCGCTATGCCATAATTGATAACGATTCCTATTTATTTCCAGCCCACACCGTGGACTCGACACGCGATAGCCGGTTTTCCACCATTTATAAGAACGACCATCCGTGGCTGGAGCGGCGGCTGCGCAATGGGTTGCGCAACCGCGAGGACGCGGAGGATGTGGCGGGCGAGACGTTTACGCAGTTGCTGTGCCTGCCGGCGCTGGAGCAGTTGAACGAGCCGCGGGCGATGCTCATCACTATCGCTCGACGCATTACATGGCGGCTGTGGCGGCGGCGCGAGCTGGAGCAGGCATGGCTGGAGGTGCTGCGCTTGCAGCCCGAGGCCCTAGAGCCGTCGGCCGAGGAGCGGGTGCAGGCGCTGCAATCCTTGCAGAGACTCGATACGGCGCTGGACGGGCTGTCTTCCAAGGCGAGGATGGCGTTTCTGTATAGCCAGCTCGATGGCATGACGCATGTGGAGATTGCGGCGCGGCTGAAGGTGTCGCCGACCATGGTGCGCAAGTACATCGTGCAGGCCTTGCGCCGTTGCTGCGAGGTGTTTGGGGTATGACGGCCATGGATGCGCGCACCCGCGAGGCGGCGATCGAGTGGCAGGTCTGTTTGTCCAGCGGGCAGGCCAGCGATGCGGACCGCGCGGCGTTTGCGCGGTGGCTGGCGGAGAGCCCGAGTCATGGCGCGGCATGGCAGCGGTTGAACGCGGCGCTGAACGGCACGTTGCATGCGCTGCGGCCGGGGCTGTTGGCCGATGGCGATGCGCTGCGGCGTTCGCTGGTGGGGCCGCAGTTGGCGCAGCGCCGGCGGCTGGGGAAGCTGGCGCTGGCGGGCGGGGCGTTGCTGCTGGGCGCGGGCGTGGCGGACCGCTATGTGCCCTTGCAATCTCTGGCGGCGGGCTATGTGACCCGCACCGGCGAGCGCCGGCGGGTGGCCTTGCCGGACGGCACCACCATGGAGCTGGATGCGCGCAGCGCGGCGTCGTGGGAGGGGCAGCATGCGCTGCGGGTCTCGGCGGGCGCGGCGATTTTTGAGGTGGGGAGCGGCCAGGGGCTGCAAGTGCGCCTGCCGCAAGGCGAGGTCAGGCTCGGCCAAGGGCGTGCGATGGTGCGCTGCGGGGCCGAGCGCAGCTTCTGCCTGGCCTTGAGCGGGGCCGCCGAGGTGATTACGCTGGCGGGCGCGCGCCAGCCCCTGGCGCCGGGGCAGGGCGTTTGGTTCGATGCGCGGCAGGTCGATGCGGTGCAGAACGGCCAGGAACACGCCGCCGCTTGGCAGAACGGCGAGCTGGAAGTCCATGACGAGCCGCTGCAAACCGTGGTGGAGGCGCTGGGCCGGTACCGGCCGGGCTGGCTGCGGATGTCGCCGCAGGCGGCGCGGCTGCGCGTGACGGGGCTGTTTCCGCTGGACGATGGCGACCGGGCGCTGGAGGCGCTCAGGAATACGCTGCCGATCCGGTTGCAGCGGTTGGGCCGTTGGTACGTGATGATCGATCTGGCCTGAAATTTTTATGCGCCGGGTGTTTTTTTGATGGCGCCGATGCACATACAGGGAACGCGTGCTCACGCATCCACGGAGTGTTCCATGCTTTCCCTGAGGTTTCCGGCCGCCTGCGTCATCGCAGCCGCCGCCAGCACCGCCCATGCCCAGGCGCTGCATCAATACGATTTGCCCGCCGGCCGGCTGGATGTGGCGCTGACCCAGATCGCGCGCATCGCGGGCGCGGTGATCTCGTTTCGGGCGGATCTGGTGGCGGGCAAGTCCGCGCCGGCCGTCTCCGGCCAGTTTTCCTTGGAAGAAGCCACCGCTCGCGCCCTGGCCGGAAGCGGGCTGGAGTTGCGGCGCACGCCGGACGGCAGCCTGACGGTGGCCCCGGCCAGCACGACGACGCTGGCGCCGGTGACGGTGGAGGCGGCCACGCTGGGCGTGACCGAGGGCACTCATTCCTACACTACGCCGGTCATGTCGACGGCCACCAAGTTCGCGCTGTCCCCGCGCGAGACGCCGCAGTCGGTCAGCGTGGTGACGCGCCAGCAGATCGAGGACCGGGGGTTTCAGTCGCTGGACGACGTGGCCCGCGACACGACCGGGCTGACCACGCGCCAGATCGGCGGCGGGGAACGCACGCAGTTCTTCTCTCGCGGGTTCGAGATCAGTTCGTTCCTGGCCGACGGGGTGCCGCTGGGCTACGACTACGACACGCAGGGCGTGGCGACGCTGGCCATGTACGATCACATCGAGGTGCTGCGGGGCGCGGCCGGCATGATGACGGGGGCGGGCAACCCCTCGGGCACGATCAACCTGGTGCGCAAGCGCGCCACGGCGGTGCCGCAGTTCTCGGTGACGGCCAGCGCCGGCAGTTGGGACAATTACCGGGGCGAAGTCGACGGCTCGGGCCCGCTGAACGAGGCCGGCACCTTGCGCGCCCGGGGCGTGGCGGCCTATCAGGATTCGAATACCTTCAAGAAGGCCTACGAGCACCAGCGCCAGCTTTTCTACGGCACCATCGAAGCCGATCTCACGGCCAACACCACGCTCAGCATCGGCGGTTACTACAACCGCGAGGACAACCCGGGCGCGGATTGGAATGGCCTGCCCACGCGCCGGGACGGCAGCTTCTACGACTTCAATCGCTCGATCCGCTTGTCGCCGGACTGGGCTTATTGGAACAAGGAGAACACCAGCTTCTTCGCCGAGCTCGATCACCGTTTCGAGAACGGCTGGTCCGGCAAACTGACCGCGCGCACGCTGCGCGCCAAGATGAATATGCTGGGCAGCTATCTGTATCCCCTGGAAGACTCGACGTTCTTCGGGCAGGGCCTGGGCCAGTATGCCTATGACAAGACCCAGTACAGCGTAGACGGCTATCTGAGCGGCCCGTTCACGCTGCTGGGGCGCACGCATGAGCTGGTGCTGGGCGGCAGCTTCCTGAAGAACAAGGACGACGACGGCCCCGGCGGCTGGCCCTTGGACTACAACATGACGGTCGACCCGGAACACTGGGACTCCAGCGCCGTCGAAAAGCCCGCGTTCGTCTACCCCTGGTCGCGCAAGGGATACCAGCGCCAGATGAGCGGCTACGCCACCACCCGCCTGAGCCTCGCCGACCCGCTGACGCTGATGCTGGGCGCGCGGCTGGATTGGTATGAGTACGACATGACGCTGAAGTCGGGTGACTACGTCAGCCCGCCCGCGGACTACAAGGTCAAGCACGAGCTGACGCCCTACGCGGGCCTGATCTACGACCTGGACCGCCAGCATTCCGTCTACACAAGCTGGACCAGCGTGTTCCAGCCGCAGAGCAGCCAGTCCACCAGCGGCGCGCCGCTGGACCCGGTGATCGGCACCAATCTGGAAGCGGGGATCAAGGGGGAGTATTACGACGGGCGGCTCAACGCCAGCGCGGCAGTGTTCCAGATCCGCCAACGCAACCGACCGGTTGCGCTGGCCACGTCCGCGTGCAGCCCGGGGGTGATCGAATGCTATGCGCCGTCCGGCAAGGTGGAAAGCCGGGGGGTGGAATTCGAGGTGGCGGGCGCGGTCATGCCAGGGTGGCAAGTGTCGGCCGGCTATACGTACAACCGATCCAAGTACCTGGAGGATTCGGGCAGCCTCCGGGCGGGCGCGGCCTACGACACGCAGACGCCGCGCCATCTGTTCAAGCTCTCGACCATGTACACCTTGCCGGGCTCGCTGAATGCGTGGCGGGTAGGCGGGGCGGTGCGCGTGCAAAGCGCGATCAGCTTGCCGGCCTATAACGTGCGCCAGCCGGGGTATAGCGTGTGGGATGCGGTGGTGGCGTATCGGGCCACGCCGAATCTGGATCTGCGGTTGAATGTGTATAACCTGTTCGACAAGTATTACTACCAGGCGATAGGCAGCACGCAGGACAACAACCACTTCGGGGCGCCGCGGTCGTTTTTGTTGACGGCGAAGTACACGTTTTAGAGTGCGTGGCAGGGGAAGGCAGGGTCCTGATTTCGCCGAGCCGCCGGGCTCGAAATCAGCTCAAAATCAGACCATTTCAGCTCATTAAAGCCCAAATACAGCTTATTTCATGAGCTGATTGCTGTTAAATTGAGCTGATTCGACCTGGCTAGGCACATCATGACCGTCCCCGAAGACATCCTCCAGATGCTCCGCGCCCGACAGCGGGAAGCGCGTCCGTGGCTCAGTTCCAGCGAACTGGCCAACGGAATCGACACAAGCTGGTCCACGGTGAAGCGCCAACTGGACGTCCTGCTCAAAACCGGCATGGTGCAACGCGTTGGGCGCGGCCGGGCTACACGCTACCGGATCGCGGACCCAACATCCGCCGGGGCGCTCCCAACAACCGGCATCGCCACGCGTCTGGCTGAGCCCGCGCCAGACGCCAGCGGAATGATCTGGTCCGAACCCGGGCAAGCGCTGCTGGCCCACCTCCGGCTGCCGCTGGCGTCACGCGCGCCGGTCGGCTACCAGCGCAGCTTCGTGGATGAATACGTCCCGAACCAAAGTGCTCTTTTGCCTCCCGCCTTGGCCCAGCGCCTGGCCGACGAGGGCCGCATGCAAGGCCGGCAACCTGCCGGCACCTACGCGCGCCGCGTGCTGGAGCCGCTGCTGCTCGACCTGTCCTGGTCCTCTTCGCGGCTGGAAGGCAACCGGTATTCGCTGCTGGCCACGCAAGAACTCTTCCAGCGCGGCACGGCGGGCAATGATCTGGACGCGGTGATGCTGCTCAACCACAAGGCAGCCATCGAGTTCATGGTCGACGCGGTGCCCGTATACGGCCTGGCGTCCGCCGTCGTCGGCAACCTGCACGCGATCCTGATGCAGAACCTGTTGGCCGACGCCGAAAGCCTGGGCCGCATCCGCCAGACCGTGGTCAACATTCGCGATACAACCTACTTGCCCGTCCAGGCACCCCTGCTGCTGCAGGAAATGCTTGACCGCATCGTGGAGAAGGCGCGGCTGATCAAGAACCCCGTGGAAGCGGCGTTCTTTCTCTGGGTGAACCTTGCCTACCTGCAGCCTTTCGAAGACGGCAACAAACGCACCAGTCGCCTGTCGGCCAATATCCCGCTGATGCTCTACAACTGCGCACCGCTGTCCTTCCTGGACGTGGACGCGCAGGATTATGCCGACGCCATGATGGGCGTCTACGAACGCTGCGACGTGGCGCTGGCGGCGGACCTGTTCATCTGGGTCTATCGGCGCTCGATCCGGAAATACGCCATTCAACTCGACGCGGCGGGCGTGCCGGATCCCGTGCGGCTGCGGTTCCGCGAAAAGCTGAACGAGGCGATCGGCCGGGTAGTGCGTGCGCGGCAGACCGCCGATGCTGCGCTGGCGGCGCTGGCCTTGTCTGAAGACGATGCGCGCGTGTTTCGTCCGATGTTGGCGGAGGAGTTGCGGGTGCTGGATCTGTACAACTGCGCGCGGTATCGATTGGCGATGGACCAAGTGCAGGAATGGATC
>Ga0222427_100884_pt1 | contig 22836 bp, 19 predicted proteins | sample 2B20Ametagenome_FD_182890 | JGI IMG/M metagenome (GOLD analysis project Ga0222427, IMG submission 182890) | Enriched microbial communities from leaf-cutter ant dump, University of Wisconsin, Madison, United States - 2B20A (version 2) | ecosystem: Environmental > Terrestrial > Nest > Insects nest...
GTCGGACTGCTTGGCATCGAGCCAGGTCAGGCCACCGAGCACGCGCAGGCCCTTCGCCGCCTCGCCCTGTACCGCCAGTTCCACGCCCTGGTGGCGGTCCTTGCCCTGCGCGGCGAAGACGTTGGCTGCGTTGACGTAGGCGCGCGGGCTGTCGATGCGGAACACGGCCAGGCTGCCGCCCAGGCGCCCGCCGTCCCATTTCACGCCCGCTTCCGTTTGCTTGGCGACGTAGGGGGCCAGCATCTGACCGCGGTTGGCGGCGGTGGCGGGGGCCGTCTTGCCCTGGCTCAGGCCCTCGGCGTAGTTGGCGTAGGCCGACCACTGGGGCGAAAGCCTGTAGAGCACGGCGGCCATCGGGCTGGTGCGGCTCTGGTCGTAGCGGTCGGTGAGCGCGGCGGTGCCGTAGGCGTAGTTGGCGATGTCCATGCTTTGGTGGCGCAGTCCGAGCGTGAACTGCAGGCGGTCGCCCCACACCGACAGCGTGTCGCCGATGGCGACGCTGGACATGCGCACCTTGCCCGTGAGGCGCGGATCGGAGAGCGCACCGCCGTACAGCGCGTCGGCGCTGTAGGCCGGCTGCTGCCCGGTGTAGACGGGCCGGTAGAGATTGGTGGCCTGGGTGTTCTTCCAGTCCATGACGTAGGCGTTGTCCTTCTCCAGCGAGAAACTCGCGGCCGACAGCACCCAGGCGTGCTTGACGGCGCCCGTCTGCAGCGTGCCGCGCAGGCCGGCCTCGCCGGTCAGGACGCGGTCCTTGCGCGCGTTGTCGAAGCGGTAGGTGGTGCCCGCGCCGGTGGCGGCGTCGCTGACCGTGAGGTTGGCCAGCGAGTTCGCCTCCTCGCTGCGGCGCGCCCCGGCGGCGGCATAGGCGGTGATGCTGCCGTTGATGTCCCACTCGCCGCGCAGCGTGCCGAACAGGTCGCGCTCGTTGGAGTAACTCCAGGGCTGGGCCCAGTTGGTCTTGCCGTCCGGCGCGGCGGGCACGGCGGTGACCGCGCTGCCCAGGGTCACGTTGGTGCGGGTGCGGCTGAGCTTGTTGTCCTGCCAGCCTATGTCGCCCGACAGACGCACGTCGCGCGAGCGCCAGTCCAGCCCCACGGCCAGCAGGCCGAGCTTGGCGTCTTCGTCATCAATGGCTGAGCCGCCGTTGCGCACGGCGGCGTTCACGCGGATGCCGGTGGCGTTGTCGGGGCCGAAGCGCCGCGCCACATCGGCCGCCAGTTGCGCTTGGCCGCCGCTGGCCACGCCCGCCGTCACGCGCGACAGCGGCTCGTTGGGCGCACGCTTGGGCAGCAGGTTGATGGAGCCGCCCAGCCCGCCGCCGCTGGGGTTGGCACCGTTCAGGAAGGTGGAGGCGCCGCGCAGCACCTCGACGCGCTCGAACAGCTCCGTGGCGATGTACTGGCGCGGCAGCAGGCTGTACAGGCCGTTGTAAGCCACGTCGTCCGAGCCCAGGATGAAGCCGCGGATGAAGTACGACTCCTGGAAATTGCCGAAGCCGCGCGCCACGCGCACCGTGGGGTCGTTCTGCAGCACGTCGCCCACGCTGTGCGCATGGCGGTCCTGGATGAACTCGTTGGTGTAGGCGATGGTGGAGAAAGGCGTCTCCATCGCGTCACGCGTGCCCAGGATGCCCACGCGCGCGCCGCGTGCCACCTGGCCGCCCGCGTAGGCGGGCGAGAGGCCCTCGGCCGAAGCGTCGGCGCTGGCGTTCACGGTGACGGTGGCGAGGGCCTTTTCGGCATTGCCCGCCTGTTGCGCCTGCGCGGCGTGCATGCACAGCGCGGCGAGCGTGGCAGCGGCCAGCGCCACGGGCGCGGGGGAGAGGTTGCGGTGGAGCATGGTGGCTTTCCTTGGGGTCGATGGGTCGGGAACAGGGTCAGGAGGGATCGCGGTCCGGGGCGGCGGCCGGCGCGCGGCGCAGGCCGAACCAGGCCATCACGGCCACGGGCACGCCCAGGCCCAGCCACGACCACCAGTCGCCCCAGCTATCGGAGACGAGCGCGGTGGCCAGGCCGGAGGCCGTGAGCAGCCCCAGCACCAGGGGCCAGCCCCACATGCGCCAGAAGGGGGAGGGCGTGCGGCTCATGCCGGACCCTCCCCGGCCTGCGCCGCCTGCGCGGCACGGCCGCGCCCGAGCCACAGGTACAGGCCGCTGCCCAGCACGATGAGGGTGGCGATGTCGAGCAGCGCCCACAGGACCTTCATGGGCATGCCGCCGTAGTCGCCGAAGTGCAGCGGCTGCGAGACCAGCAAGGCCGTGAGGTACCACGGCAGGTGCGGCGCAGCCGTGACCTCGGCGGTGCGCGCATCCACCAGCACGGGCTGCAGCAGGCGCGCGGTGAGCGGCGTGGTGCCGCGCAGGAAGAAAGTGGTGTGGTGCGGGCTGGAAAACGCCGTGCCGGGAAAGGCGATGAACGACAGCTTCATGTCCGGCGCCTCGCGCTGCGCCGCCGCGTGCAGCCGCGCCAGCGGGGCGCGCTCGGCCACCGGCACGGTGGCCTGCCCCTGGTAGGGCGCGAGCAGGGCGCTGAGCTTGTCGTACTGCCAGTACTTGACCATCAGGTCGGCCCAGGTGTTGACCATGCCGGTGGCCCCGACCACGAAGGCCCACACCAGCGTGGCGATGCCCAGCAGGTTGTGCAGGTCGAGCCACTGGATGCGGCGCGACCTGCCGCGCCGCACGTCGCCGAAGGCGAGCTTGCGCATGAAGGGCGCGTACAGCACCACGCCGGTGACGATGGCCACCAGCAGCAGCAAGCCCATCAGGCCGAGGAAGAGCTTGCCCGGCAGGCCCGCGAACAGGTCCACGTGCAGCTTCAGCATGGTCCACATGAAGCCCTGGTTGACGGGCCGGTCCGAGAGCACCTGCGCCGTGCGGCCATCGACGGCGATGGACTTGAAGTCGTCCGTGGGCGCCGGCGTGGGCGTGAGGGTGGCGAACCACACGCGCGGATCGTCGTCCGACTGCGACATGAACTGCACCACGCGCTCGGGAAAGCGCGCCTGCGCCGCCGCCATGATGGCGTCGATCGAGGCCGTGCGCCGCGCCTGTTCGGCGGGCAGCGCGGGCGCCTCCACCTCGGTGCCGAGCAGGTGCCCGATCTCGTGGTGGAAGATCAGCGGCAGGCCGGTCAGGCACAGCAGCAGCATGAACACGGTGCAGACCAGGCTGGACCACTTGTGGGTCCAGGACCAGCGGCGCAGGGCGGTGGGGCTGAGCATGGGAAAGCGGGAGGAACGGCGGGCGCCGCGGGCTGCGCCCGCAAGGGGCTGGATGCAGCGGAGAAGCAGAAAAGGGGAGAACGCGATTTTAATTACAAATAGGAATTATTCTTCTTTGCTTCCATATTTGTCTCCCGCACGCCACAGCGGCATGCACGGCGCACCGCGTGCGGCCTCCCTCGGACTACGAAATTCATAGCTGCCAGCGCTTTACCAGTAAGCCATGAAGCCACTTTTCATGCAAAAAACATAGACCTACGAGGCAGCCCCCTCCGGCGCCAGCCAGCCGCCGCCCAGCGCCTTGTACAGCGCCACGCGGGCCTGCAGGCGGGCCAGTTGCAGCTGCACGGCCTCGTCCTGCGCGGCGTAGAGCGCGCGCTGGGCATCGAGCAGCGTCAGCAGCGTGTCGGCCCCGGCGCGGTAGCGCGACTCGGACAGCGCGAACGCCTGGCGCGCCTGCGCCACCACCTCGGCCTGGGCCTGCATCTGTGCGTCGGCCCCGGCGGCGGCATCCAGCGCGTTCTGCACGTCGCCATAGGCCTGCACCACCGTGCGGCGGTAGGCCGCCAGCAGTTCCTCGCGCTGCGCCTGGGCCAATTCGTGCCCGGCGGCGCGGCGGCCGGCGTCGAAGATGGGCGCCGCCAGCGCGGCGGCGAGCGCGTACACGGGGTTGTCGAAGGCCCGCTCCAGCCGGTCGCCCCCCGTGCCCATGCTGGCGCCCAGGGTGAGGCTGGGCAGCATGGCCGCGCGCGCGGCGGCCACGTTGGCCTGGGCCGCAGCCAGGTGCGCCTCGGCGCGGGCGATGTCGGGGCGCCGCGCCAGCAGGGCTGCTGGCACCTCGGCCGCCACGGCTGGCACGCGCAGTCCCTGCAAGGCGGCGGTGGCGCTGGCGGCGCGGCCCGCCTGGCCCATGAGCAGCGCCAGCGCCGTCTGCGCCGCGTCGGCCTGCTGGCGCACGCTGGCGTGGGCGCGGCGCTGCGCCGCCACCAAGCCGCGCTGCTGGGCCAGCTCCAGCGCCGACGCCGCGCCCGCGCGCTGGCGTGCCGCCACCAGGGCCAGCAGCCGCTCGGCGCTGCGCAGGTTCAGCGCCGCGATGTCCTGGCGCTCGCGCAGGGCCACGCCCTGCAGCCAGGCATGCGCCACCCCGGCCGAAATGCTCAGGCGCACCGCCTCCTGGTCGAACACGCTGGCGCGCAGCGCGGCCTGCGCACCGTCGCGCGTGGCGCCCAGGCGGCCCCAGACGTCCACTTCATAGCTGGCGGACAGGGCCACGCCCAGGCGCGTGCCGTCCACCGCGGCATCGCCGCCGAGCCGCCCCTGGCGCGCGGCGTTCACGGCCCCCGCCACCTCGGGCAGCAGGCGCGCGCCGGCCTGGCGCGCCTGCGCCCCGGCCTGCGCCACGCGGGCGGCGGCGGCGGCCAGGTCGAAATGGCCGGCGCGCGCCTGCGCCACCAGGCCGTCCAGCTCGGCGCTGCCGAAGCTGCGCCACCACGCGGGCGTCACCGCGTCGGCTTGTGCGTCGGCCTGCACGTCAACCTGCAGCGCGCCGGACGCCGGGGTGGCCCACTGGGCCGGCAAGGCGACGGCGGGAGCGCCAGGGTCGGTGCCGGTGGCGCACCCGGCCAGCGCCAGCGCCGCGATCCAGAGCACCCTCAGGGGGGCGGCATTCTTGTGCATGTGTGTTCCTACTCTCCCGCCAGCGCGCGCACCGGGTCGAGCCGCGCCGCCGTCTTGGCCGGCATGTAGCCAAACACCAGCCCCGTGGCCACCGCGCAGCCGAACGCCCCCAGCATGGCGCGCACCGAGAAGACCATGGGCACGCCGGCCAGCAGCAGCACCAGGCCCACCGCCAGCGCGGCAAGCACGCCCACCGATCCGCCGGCCAGGGTGACCAGGCTGGCCTCGGTCAGGAACTGGCGCAGGATGTCACGCTGGCGCGCGCCCACGGCCATGCGGATGCCGATCTCGCGCGTGCGCTCGCGCACGGTCATCAGCATCACGTTCATCACGCCGATGCCGCCCACCACCAGCGACACGGCGGCGATCAGGCCCAGCATCATGGCCATGCTCTGGCGCGTGGCGGCCTCGGCCTGGATGCGCGCGGCGGCGTTGCCGATGGCGAAGTCCTCGCGCCCGCCGTGGCGCGCCTTGAGCAACTGGCGTATCGCCGCCTCGGCGGCGTGCACCTGGGCCGAGGAGGCGGCCTCCATCACCACGTAGTCGGGCTGCGTCTGCGTGCGGTAGACGCGCGCGCGGCCCGACTGGTAGGGGATGAACACCATGTTGTCGTAGTCCTGCGCGCCCGACTCGGCGCCGCGTTCGCTCATCACGCCGATGACCTCGAAGGACGAGTTGCCGATGATGAGCTGGCGCCCGAGCGGGCGCGGCTCGTCGGGGAAGAAGTGCGCGCGCGCCTTGTGCCCCAGCACCACCAGGGGGGCCAGGCCGTGGTCCTCGGCGTCGGTGTAGTAGCGGCCCAGCGCCACCTTCCAGTGGTGCACCAGCGGCATTTCCTCGCTGGCGGCGAACACGTAGAGCTGGCGCTCCACGTTGCCGTAGCGCACGGAGATGGGGTCGCCGATCACCGGCATCACGCGGCGGATCTCGGGCAGCTCGGCCACGGCGGCCAGGTCTTCGGCGGTGATCTGGCCGGCCGGCCCGCCGCTGGGCGGCGCCTGGCTGCCCATGTACAGGATGGCCGTGCCCATGGTGCCCATCTGCTCCACCACCTTGCGCCGCGCGCCCTCGCCGATGGCCAGCATGACGATGACCGAGGCCACGCCGATGACGATGCCCAGCAGCGTCAGGCTGGTGCGCACGCGGTTCACGCGCATGCCGCGCCAGGCGCCGCGCGCGGCGTCGAGCAGCTCGGCGCCCCACACCGCCGCCGGGGCCTGCGCCGCGCGCCCGGTCTGGGCCAGCCCGGGCTGCAGCAGCAGCGGCGGCGCGTCGGCCTGCGGGGCCGTGGCGCTGTCGCCGACGATGCGCCCGTCGTGGATCTCGATCACCCGGCGCGCCTGGGCGGCCACGGCGCGGTCGTGGGTGATGAGGATGATGGTGTGCCCGGCCTGCGACAGCTCGGCCAGCAGGGCCATGACCTCGGCGCCGCTGCGCGAGTCGAGCGCCCCGGTGGGCTCGTCGGCCAGGATGATGGCGCCGCCGTTCATCAGCGCCCGCGCGATCGACACGCGCTGCTGCTGCCCGCCGGAGAGCTGGTTCGGGCGGTTGTCCAGCCGCCCGGCCAGGCCCAGGCGCTCCAGCAGCGCATGGGCGCGCGCGCGGCGCTCGTGCGCCGGGAGGCCGGCGTAGAGGGCGGGCATCTGCACGTTCTCGCTCGCCGATTCGGCGGCGATCAGGTGGTAGCCCTGGAAGACGAAGCCGAAGGCCTGGCGGCGCAGCCAGGCCAGGGTGTCGGCGTCGAGGCGCGCCACGTCCTGCCCCTGGAAGTGGTAGCTGCCGCTGCTCGGCCGGTCCAGGCAGCCCAGGATGTTCATCAGCGTGGACTTGCCGGAGCCGGAGCTGCCGACCACGGCCACGAATTCGCCCGCGTGGATGTCCAGGTCGATGCCGTGCAGCACCGTCACCGCGGGCTGGCCGGTGTCGCCACCGCCGTAGTGCTTGCGGATGCCGCGCAGCGCGATCAGCGGTGCCCCCGCGGCAAGCGGCGGCGCGTTCACCACTGCAGCCACCGCAAGCCCGCGCTCTGCACGGTCTCACCCACTACCACCGGCTCGCCTTCCCGCAGGCCGTCGAGCACCTGCACCTGGTGGCGGCTGCGCACGCCGGTGCGCACCGCGCGCGGCTCGGGCCGGCCTTGCGTGTTCAGCACCCGCACCGTGGCCTTGTCGCCCTCGGCCTCGTCCTGCAGCGCCACCAGGGGCACGGCCAGCGCCTGCGGCGCGCGCGCGGCCACGAACACGACCTGCGCCGTCATCTGCGGCATGAGCTCGGCGTCCTGGTTGTCCACGTCGAACAGCACCGTGTAGGCCACGGCCTTGACGGCAGCGGCGGCCCCGCCGCCCGCGCCCGCAGGCTGCTGGGCCGGACTGGCGGCGGGCGCGGGCAGCACCTGGCGCACCGTGCTACTCCAGCGCCGGGGCTGGCTCTGGCCGGCGCTGCCCAGGGTGGTGAAGTACACCGGCATGCCGGCGCGCACGCGGCCCACGTCGGCCTCGGACACGTCGGTCCACACCGTCATGGCGCCCAGGTCGGCGATGCGCAGGATGTTGGGCGTCTGGTAGGTGGCGTTCAGCGTCTGGCCCTCGCGCGCCTCGACCGACACCACGGTGCCCGCCATGGGCGCGTAGATGCGCGTGTAGCCCAGCCGTGCTTCGTCGGCCTTGAGCGTGGCCTGCGTTTGGTCGATCTGCGCCTTGAGGTGGTCCATGCGGGCCTGGGCGCCGGCCAGCTGCGCCTCGGCGGTCTGCAGGTCTTCCTCGCGCGTGGCGCCGTCGCGGGCCAGTTGCTGCTGGCGCGCCCATTGCTGGCGCGCCAGCTGGTGCTGGGCCTGCTGCTCGGCCAGCTGGGCGCGCAGCCCGGCGAGCGAAGCGCGCCCGGCGTCCACCGTGGCGCGCTGCACGCTGGGGTCGATCTCCACCAGCAGCGCGCCCTTCTCCACCTGCGCCCCGGGCGCCACCCGCAGCCGCGTGATCTGGCCCGACACCTGGGCGCCCACGTCCACGTAGCGGCGCGGCTGCAGCGTGCCGATGGCCGTCACCGTGGCCTCCACGTCGGCGCGCGCCACGGCCGCGCTCTGGTAGGTGGTGGCGGGGCGCGCGGCCCACCATAGGCCCGCGGCGGCCGCGCCCGCCAGCCCCACGATCAACACCACCCAAGGTCGCACACTCACCACAGCCACTCCATTTCCATCCCCATTGCCCCCAGCGACAACACCACGGCCAGCAAGGCCGCCACCGCCACCCCGCGCGCCCGCGCGGCCAGGCCGCCCGCCACGAGCAGCGCGCCCATGGACCAGAACCCCAGCACCGCGACCGCGCCCACCGAAGCGCCCCAGTGCAGCACGCAGGGCACCACGGCGCCCAGCAGCAGCGCGGCGCCCGCCAGCCGCAGCCCGTGGCGGCGCAGGGCGGGCGCCTCCAGCGCCCCCGTGAGCTGGGCGTAGTGGCGGTCCATGGCGAAGGCCAGGGCCGCCATGCCCCCGAGGGACAGGCCCCAGGCCACCAGCGCGGCGTGCAGCGTGGAGTGCAGTGCGGGCATGCTCAGAACTTGCCGTGCAGCGCCACCGCCACGGTGCGCTTTTCGCCGTAGAAATTGCCGTAGCCGGCATAGCCGACGGTGCTGTAGTAGGTCTTGTCGAACAGGTTGCCCACGTTCATGGCCACGCTCCAGTCCTTGTTGAAGGCATACCCCACGCGGGCCGACCAGACGGCGTAGCCCGGCGCGGTGAAGCGGTAGGGGGTCCAGGCGCCGTCGTAGCGGCCGGTCTCCGGGTTGAAGGCGCTGATGCCGGCGGCCCGGTAGGTGCCGCTCTGGGCCACCACGCCCGCGCCCACGCTCCAGCCCTGCAGCGTGCCGCCCATGCGGTAGTCGCCCCAGGCCTTGAAGAGGTGGCGCGGCGTCACGGTGCTGAAGCGGGCGTCGCCGCTGCGCTTGTTCTCGTTGTCGTTGTAGGTGTAGCCCACGGCCACCTGCAGGGCCGGGGTGATGCGGCCGGTCAGCTCCAGGTCCACGCCCTGGCTCAGCAGGTGCCCGTCGCGGAAGTAGCAGCAGCCGCCGCGCCAGTCGGTCTGCGGGTAGGCCGGGTCGGCGATGGCCTCGCCCTTCTTCTCGGTGCGGAACAGCGCCGCGCTGGCGATGAGGTCGCGCGCCCATTCGCTCTTGACGCCCAGCTCGTAGGTACGGCCGCGCACCGGCTCCAGCGGCGTGCCGGGCAGCGGGCCGGCGTATTTGCCCGCCTGCGACTGGTAGATCTCCGCCGTGCTGGCGTACACGCTGACCGCATCCGACAGGTCGCGCACCAGGCCCAGGTAGGGCACGAACACGTGGCCCTCGCGGCGGTCGGAGGTGTAGCCCTGCATGTCCTGCTGGGTGCTGCGGTCCTGCAGCGTGTAGCGCCCGCCCAGCACCACCGCCCACCGCGCCGCGGGGCGCAGGCGTACCGAGCCATAGAGGCTGGACTTGCGGGCGCGGGTTTCCGAGCCGCTGGTCCACTCGCCCAGCGGGAAGCCCGGGTCGGCGGGGGGCGTGCGCTCGAACACATCGGCCGGGCCGATGCGCGGCCACAGGCTGCGGCTGGACTCGCGCGTGTGCAGCGCATCGAGGCCGACGATCACGTCATGGCGCTGGCCGAACGCATCGAAACCGCCCTGCGCGTTCAGGTCCAGGGTGGTCTCCTGGGCATCGGCGATGCCCTGGTGGATCCACCAGTCGGCCCCCGCCAGGGTGAGCGGGTCGGGCGCGCTCTCGATCTCTGCGCCGTTGACGCTCTCCTTGAAGCGGGTGTGCCGCAACTGCGCCTTGAGCATCCAGTCGCTCGTGAGCTGGTGCTCCAACCTGGCGAACAGCGCGGTGTTCTCGCGGTGGATCCAGTTCCAGGGCGCGCCCATGTTGGTGCTGCGCGGCAGGCCGATGTCGCTGCCGTCGGCGTAGCGCGGCAGGCTGGCGTTGAAGCCGGTGTTGCGGTCGTCCTGGTAGCTGGCCCCCAGGGTCAGCACCGTTTCGGGCCCGAGATCGACGCCCAGGGCGCCGTACAGCATCTGGCGCTTGAGCCGCGAGGGCTCGGCCATCTCGCGGCGGTCGTGGTGCACGGCCACCAGGCGGCCGCGCACGCTGCCGTCGGCATTCAGGGCGCCGGTCGTATCGACCTCGGCGCGGTAGTTGTCCAGGGTGCCGCCGGAGAGCAGCAACTGCGTCTGGCGCTGGGCCAGCGGACGCTTGGCGGTGAAGTTGATCACGCCGCCCGCCTCGCCCGCGCCGAACAGCCCGTCGGCGCCGCGCAGCAGCGTCACGCTGTCGAACTGCGCCATGTCCAGGCTGCGGCTGCCCGAGCGCGTGGTGGTGACGGCGCCGCCGTCGTAGCGGAAGTTGGTGATGTTCAGGCCGCGCGACTGGTAGGCCGTGTCGAGCCAGGTTTCCTCGCGCGTCACGCCCGTGGTCTGCGCCATCACGTCGTCCAGCGTGCGCAGCGCCTGATCGTCCATGCGCTGGCGCGTCACCACCGTGACCGACTGCGCGATCTCGCGCAGCGACTGCGCCGTCTTGCCCACCTCCACGGCCTGCGGCACGTAGGAGTCGCTGGCCTCGCTGTAGACCTGGGGCAGGGCCTTGTCCGAGACGGTCACGGCGTCCATGGTGACAGTGGCGACCCCCGGTGCCTGGGCCAGCACGGGCCCGGGCGCGGCGAACGCCAGGCCGGCGGCCAGCGCACCGGCACGCAGGGAAAAGGGCGCGCCACGGCGCGACAAACGGGGAAGATAGCAGGACATAGAGCGATTCGAGGACGGAACCAGGATGGCAGGCGTGCCCCCGGCGGACGCCGGGCGGCAAGAGGTGCTGTGGCTACGGCAGGAATCGCACGGGGCTGGCAGCGCAGTTATTGAGAATAGTTCGCAATTTTATTTTTTGCGGCGCGATTGTAACTGCCCTGCGGGGCTGCGCGCCTCAAGGGGTGCGGCGTGCCCTCAGCGCCCGCGCGCCCACGCCGCGCTCGCGCTTGAGCGCATAGGCCAGGGCGCTGGCGCTGGCATAGCCGCACTGCAGCGCCGCCGTCTCCAGCGGCTGGCCGCGCGCCAGCAAGGCCTCGGCGCGGTCCAGGCGCAGGCCGCGCAGCCATTCCTGGGGCGTACGGCCGGCCAGCTCGCGCAGCCGCGCATGGAAGCGCTGCGGGCTCAGGTGGCACAGCGCCGCCAGCCGTGCCGTGGGCCAGTCCTCGTGCAGCGCGGCCTGCACCGCCTGGGCCAGCCGCCCCAGGTCCACGCCCCGGCGCGCGATCACCCCGGGGGCCTGCAGCACCTCGGCCACGCGCGCGGCGGCGTCCGGCGCCGCGCCGGCGCGCCAGGCCGGCGGCACGGCGAAGCGGCGCACCCGCGCCAGCCCGGCCTGGTCCGGCGCGTCGATGACGAACAGGCGCGAGGCCGGCGCGGCCAGGTAGCCGTGTTCGGCCCCCGCCGGGATGACGATGCCGCAGGCCGTATCGACGAAGGCCGCGCGCCCGGCGATCTCCAGCTCCATGCGCCCGTGCAGCGCGTACAGGATCTGCGCATGGCCGTGCGCGTGCGCGCCGTGCTCGCCGCTGTAGCGGCGCACCGAGCCACTGGGCTCCAGGAGCGGACGGACCTCGAAGAACGTGTTCACGATGGGCCAAATAGTAGTAGGAACGGCCCGGCCCCGACGGGATAATGCCCCGGCCCTTCCCGTCCGACCCCGCCCGATCCCGCCTGCCCATGCCCGAACAAGCCCCCTCCTCCCCCGCGCCGCGCCGCAGCTGGCTGGACACCCTGCGCGTCTACACCGAACCGGCCAGCCTGCGCATGCTGGCGCTGGGCTTTTCCGCCGGGCTGCCGCTGCTGCTGGTGCTGGGCACGCTGTCGTTCTGGCTGCGCGAGGCGGGCATCGACCGCACCACCATCGGCTACCTGAGCTGGGTCGGCCTGGCCTACGCCTTCAAGTGGGTGTGGTCGCCGCTGGTGGACCGCATGCCGCTGCCGCTGCTCACGCGCTGGCTCGGGCGGCGGCGCAGCTGGCTGCTGCTGGCGCAGGGCATGGTGGTGGCCGGCCTGGTGGGCATGGCCTTCAACGACCCGCAGCAGGCCCTGGGCCCGCTGGTGTGGTGCGCGCTGGCGGTAGCCTTCGGCTCGGCCACGCAGGACATCGCGCTCGACGCCTTCCGCATCGAATCGGCCGATGCCGACCGCCAGGCCGCCCTGGCCGCCACCTACCAGACCGGCTACCGCCTGGCCATGATCTGGGCCGGCGCGGGCGTGCTGTGGCTGGCCGCGCGCTCCGAGGCCAGCGGCGTGGCCGGCTACCAGGCCGGCGCCTGGCACATGGCCTACCTGGCCATGGCCGCGTCGATGGCGGTGGGCGTGCTCACCGTGCTGCTCTCGCCCGAGCCCGCGCCGCGCCCGCAGCCGCCGGCGCGCGGCCTGGGCGAATGGCTGCGCTGCGCGCTGGTCAATCCGTTCGCCGACTTCATCGGCCGCTACCGCTGGCACGCGCTGCTGGTGCTGGGGCTGATCGCGGTGTACCGCATCGCCGACGTGGTGATGGGCATCATGGCCAACCCGTTCTACGTGGACATGGGCTTCACCAAGGACGAGGTGGCCGCCGTGACCAAGGTCTACGGCGTGGTGATGACGCTGGGCGGCGCCTTCGTGGGCGGCGCCATGGCCATGCGCTGGGGCGTGATGCGCGTGCTCATGCTCGGCGCGCTGCTGTCGGCCGGCAGCAACCTGCTGTTCGCCTGGCTGGCCACGCGCGGGCACGACCTGTACGGGCTGATCTTCGTCGTCAGCGCCGACAACCTGGCCGGAGGCATCGCCTCGGCGGCGTTCATCGCCTACCTGTCGAGCCTGACCAACGTGCAGTACTCGGCCACGCAGTACGCGCTGTTCAGCTCCATGATGCTGCTGTTCCCGAAGTGGCTGGCGGGCTTCTCGGGGCGCTTCGTCGATGCCCACGGCTACGCCGACTTCTTCACCGCCACCGCGCTTCTTGGCCTGCCGGTGCTGCTGCTGGTGGCGCTGGCGTCCAGGGTCAAAAGTGCCTCCAGCCCTTGATGGACAAGCGCTGGCAGCTATCGAAACAAAAGCATCTTTACCCGCGCTTTACATCCGCTTCAACACCGCGAGATACCCACCCTGCAGGATGGCCGCATGAACACACACCTGTTGATGATCGAAGACGACCATCGCCTGGCGCAGATGGTCGCCGAATACCTGGGCCACAACGGGCTGCAGGTGGCGCACCAGGCCGATGGCGCCAGCGGGCTGGCACAGCTGCAGAGCCCCGACGCGGGCAGCCTGCCGGACCTGGTGATCCTCGACCTGATGCTGCCCGACATCGACGGGCTGGAAGTGTGCCGCCGCATCCGCGCCCTGCCCAGCCCGGCGGCACAGGTGCCGGTGCTGATGCTCACCGCCAAGGGCGACCCGATGGACCGCATCATCGGCCTGGAACTGGGCGCCGACGACTACCTGCCCAAGCCCTTCGAGCCGCGCGAGCTGCTGGCGCGCATCCGCGCCATCCTGCGCCGGCGCGGCGATGGCGGCGCGCCGGCCGCGGGCCAGGCACTGCGCTTCGGCACGCTGGAGATCGACCGCGATGCGCGCACCGTCACTGTGGGCGGGCAGGCGGCCGACCTGACCTCATACCAGTTCGACCTGCTCGTGACCCTGGCCGAACGCGCCGGCCGCGTGCTGACGCGCGACCAGATCATGGAGGCCGTGCGCGGGCGCGAGCTGGAGGCGTTCGACCGCTCCATCGACGTGCACATGGGCCGCATCCGCGCCGCCATCGAATCCGACCCGAAGACGCCTAAACGCATCCTCACCGTGCGCGGCGTGGGCTACGTCTTCGCCAAACAGCAAGACTGAGAACGTGTCGTTGTTCCGCGCCTTCTCCCAGCGCCTGTACCTGCGCATCTGGCTCGCCGTCGTGGGCGGCGTGGCCGTGCTCACGCTGCTCGTGGGCTGGGCCTGGCGCATCGCGGCGGAGCAGAACAGCCAGGCCCTGGCGCCGCCGCCGCGCGAGATCGTGCTGCGCGACGCCGCCGGGCAGCCGCTGCTGGCGGGCCAGGCCACGCGCCTGCCCGGGCCGCCGGACGAAGGCATCGCGATGCGCATCGAGGGGCTGGACGGCAACACCTACCACCTGCAGATGTCGCCGCGCCAGGAGCGCGGCGGCCCCGGCGGCCCGCACCGCAGCCCCGAGGCCGCCTTCTGGCTGCGCCCGCCGTTCGGCTTCCTGTGGATGCTCGGCCTGGTGAGCCTGGCCGTGGTGGTGGGCGTGTTCCCCATCATCCGCCGCCTGCTGCAGCGGCTGGAGACCCTGCAGCGCAGCGTGCAGCGCTTCGGCGAGGGCGATCTCTCGGTGCGCGTGCCCGAGGGCGGGCAGGACGAGGTGGCCGACCTGGCGCGCCAGTTCAACGCCGCCGCCGCACGCATCGAGGCACTGATGGACGCACACAAGTCGCTGCTGGCCAACGCCTCGCACGAGCTGCGCTCGCCGCTCACGCGCATCCGCATGGGGCTGGAGCTGATGGGCGCGGGCAGCGCCCCCTCGCCCGCGTTCCGCCAGGAGATCGAGCGCAACATCGCCGAGCTGGACCAGCTCATCGACGAAATCCTGCTCGCCAGCCGCCTGGACGCGCGCGAGGCCGACATGGGCACGCTCGAAGCCATCGACCTAGTCGGCCTGGCCGCCGAGGAATGCGCGCGCGTGGGCGCCGAGCTGGACATCGCCCCCGATGCCGTGGCGCTGGAGGCTCAGGGCGTGGCCAAACTGCTGCGCCGCGCGGTGCGCAACCTGCTGGAGAACGCGCGCCGCTACAGCCAGGGCGCCATCGAACTGCAACTGGCACGCGAGGGCCAGGGCCCCGACGCGCGCGCCGTGCTGCGCGTGTGCGACCACGGCCCGGGCGTGCCGCCGGCGCAGCGCGAACGCATCTTCGAGCCCTTCTACCGCCTGCCTGGCGCCAGCGAGCGCGAAGGCGGCGTGGGCCTGGGCCTGGCCCTGGTGCGCACCATCGCCCAGCGCCACGGCGGCAGCGCGCACTGCGCCGACCGGCCGGACGGCCAGCCGGGCGCGTGCTTCGTGCTGGCGCTGCCGTTGGCACTCTTGAAATAGGAGCTGCTGGCGCTTTACCAGCAAGGGATAGCACCCGATTTGGCTACTTTTCAGCGGAGGGGCCGCCAGCACCAGGCCATGACGCCATACATCCCCGCCCCCAGCACCAGCGCCCCCGCCGCCACCCCCAGCGCCCAGTCGAAACCCTGCGCTTGCGACGGCGCGCGCGCCAGCAGCCAGGCCACCAGGGGCGGCCCGACGATCTGGCCAATGCCGTAGAGCGCCGTGAGCAGCCCGGTGAACCCGGCGCCGGCCTGCGGCCACTGGTGGCGCGCTTCCTGCAGGGCGAAGAAGGTGATCGCCGTGAACGGCAGGCCCAGCAGCAGGCTGCCCAGCGCGAACCCCGCGCGCCCCGGCCACAGCAGGCCCAGGGCAATCGCCACGGCCTGCAGAACGTAGGCCCAGGCCAACAGCACGCGCCGGTCGCGCGTGGGCGAGATGCGCGTGGACAGCAGCGCCCCCAGCGCCACCCCGGCGCCAAAAATCGGCCAGAACAGGTCCGGCCAGGCCGAGCCCGCGGGCAGCGCGGCGCGGGCGATCACGGGCAGGAAGGTGGCCGTCACGATGTAGCCCAGGCCCGCCAGGCCGTAGGCCACGGCCAGCAGCGTGCGCTCCGGCGTGCTGCGGGGCGGCGGCGCCTCGGCCTGCGCGGCCATCGCCGGGCCCGCGCCGTGCGGCCCCGGCTGTGGCGCGAACGTGCGCCACACGCCCGCGCCGAGCACGCACGCCAGCAGCGCGAACACGGCCCACCCCGCCGCCGCGCTCCACTGCGCAGCCACCATGGCACTGGCCGACAGGCCGGTGAGCGCGATGCCTAGCCCCGGCCCGCAGAACACCAGCCCCCCCACCGCGGGCGCACGCAGTTGCGCCAGGCGCGCCATGCACCAGTTGACGGTGCCCAGGAACACCAGCGCGCTGGTGACGCCCGCCAGCAGCCGCAGCGCGGGCCAGCCCGCCGGCCAGGGCAGCGCCAGGCCCGCCGTCAGCAGCGCCGTGGCGACCAGCCCGGCGCGCACCAGCCAGGCGTTCAGCGTGGTGATATCGAGCCCGCTGCCCAGGCGGCGCAGCAGCCACGGCAAGGCCATGTACAGCAGCGCGCCGGCCAGGTAGCCCGCGTAATTGGCCGTGGCCAGCCAACTGCCCTGGGGAATGTCCACCACGCCGTCGTGCAGCATCATGGGCAGCAGCGGGGTGAAGGCGAAACGGCCGATGCCCATGGCCGATGCCAGGGCCGCCATGCCGGCGAACGCGATGGCCAACGGCGTGACGCTGCGGGGAGAAAAAGGGGCGGAGGCCATTGAAAAGGGCTGGCGCCGAGCTTGCCAGGCGGTATGGGGAGGGTTAACATCTTAGCAAGAGATTGGATTTTAGATATTCATATTTTTTCAAGATGAATTCCCTTCCGATGGACCTGACCGCGCTGGACATCTTCCGCACCGTGGCGGCCGAGGGCAGCGTCACCCGGGCGGCCGAGCGGCTGCAGCGCGCGCAGTCCAACGTGACAACGCGCGTGCGCCAGCTCGAGGCCGAGCTGGGCGTGGCGCTGTTCCTGCGCGAAGGCAAGCGCATGGCGCTGACACCCGAGGGCCTGGTGCTGCTGGACTACGCCCACCGCCTGCTGGCCCTGGCCGAGGAGGCCCGCCAGGCGCTACACCCAGGCCAGCCCGCGGGGCGGCTGCGCCTGGGCTCGATGGAAAGCACGGCCGCCAGCCGCCTGCCCGCGCCCCTGGCGCGCCTGCACGGGCAGTGGCCCGACATTGCGCTGGAGCTGTGCACGGGCGCCAGCCAGGTGCTGCTGGACAGGCTGCGCGCCCACGCGCTCGATGCCGTGCTGGTGGCCTGGACGCCCGGGCAGCCGCCCGATGCGGCGCTGGACACCGTGCCCGTCTTCACCGAAGAGCTGCTGCTGGTGCTGCCTGCGGGCCACCCGCCGGTGCAGGGCCCGCAGGACGTGCGGCCCGGCACGCTCGCCGCCTTCGAGCCCGGCTGCACCTACAGGCGCCTGGCCGAGGACTGGCTGGCCCCGCGCGCCCAGCCCCTGCGCCTGCTGGAGCTGGGCTCGTACCACGCCATCCTGGCGTGCGTGGCGGCGGGCACCTGCGTGGGCGTGGTGCCGCGCTCGGTGCTGGCGCTCGCGCCGCTGCCGCAGCCCCTGGGCCAGCACCTACTGGCGCGTATCGACACGCTGCTGGCCTGGCGCCGCGGCTACCGCTCGGCGGCGCTCGACGCGCTGCGCGACACCCTTCTTCTTTCCTGACCTTTCATCCCAGGCACTTTCCCATGTCCGAACCCTCCCTGCTCGCGGCGCGCGGTGTGCGCCAGCCCATCGTCCAAGGCCCCATGGCGGGCGCCGACACGGCGCGCCTGGCCGCCGCCGTCTCCCAGGCTGGCGGCCTGGGCATGCTGGGCTGCGGCATGCGCTCGCCCGCCGCCATGCGCGAAGCGGCGGCCGAGGTGCGGCGCGTCACGGCGCAGCCGTTCGGCATTAACCTGTTCGTGCAGCAAACGCCCGCGCCCGACCCGGCCGCCGTGGCCCAGGCGCTGGAGCGGCTGGCGCCGCTGTACGCCCAGTGGGGCCTGCAGCCCGGCGTGCCCGCCCGCTGGTGCGAGGACTTCACCGCGCAGTTCGATACCCTGCTGGAACTGCGCCCGGCCTTCGCCAGCTTCACCTTCGGCATCCTGGACGCCGCGCAGGTGCAGTGCCTGCACGCGGCGGGCTGCACCGTGATCGGCACGGCCACCACGGTGCAGGAGGCCCTGGCCTGGGCCGACGTGGGGGCGGATGCGGTCTGCGCCTCGGGGCTGGAGGCCGGCGGGCACCGGGGCACCTTCCTCGGCGACTTCACGGCCGCGCAGGTGGGCACCCTGGCGCTGGTGCCGCAGTGCGTCGATGCGCTGGCGCCCCGGGGCGTGGCGGTGATCGCGGCGGGCGGCATCATGGATGGGCGCGGCATGGCCGCCGCCCAGGCCCTGGGCGCGCAGGCCGTGCAGATGGGCACGGCCTTCCTGGCCTGCCCCGAGTCGGGCATAGGCCCGGCCTACCGCGCCGCCCTGGCGCGGGCCGACGCCACGCAAACGCGCATCACCCGGTCCTTCTCGGGCCGCCCGGCGCGCGGCATTGCCAACGCGATGATGGCGCGGCTGCAGCCGCTGGAGGACGCCTGGCCGGCCTACCCCGTGCACAACGCGCTGATGGGCCCGGTGCGCCGCGCCGCCGCCGAGGTGGACGACGGCGATTACCTGGCCCTGTGGGCCGGCCAGGGCGTGGCGGCCGCGCGCGCCTTGCCGGCGGCCACCCTGGTGCAGGAACTGGCCCGTGAATGGCAGGCGGCACGCAGGCAAATGCAGGGCTGAGATACACGAGCTACATATGCAGGCCCTATAGTCGGCGCCCATGCTGCATGTGATAGCAAACACCCGCTTCTTTCTCACCGCCTTCGTGATGGAGCGCCTCCAGGGCGCCGAGGGGGTGCGGGTGCTACCGCACGGCAGCCACGACCGGGGCTTGGCCCATTCGCTGGCCAAGTTCGCCGAGGCCAGCCTGCCGTGGGCGGGGCTGCGCTCGCGTGCGTTTACCCCGGGCTACCTGGCCCAGTTGCGCGCCATCGCGCCAACAGACAGCGTGCTGGTCTTCGGCGTGGAGAACATCAAGGAGCTGCGCATCCTGCGCCGCCACATCCGCGCGCGGCGGCGCACCCTGTTCACCTGGAACCCCGTGCGCGACTACCAGCAGAACCCGCTGCTACGCCTGGTGCACATCCGGGCCCTGAAAGGGCTCGGCATGGAGGTCGTCACCTTCGACCCCGAGGACGCGCAGCGCCACGGGCTGCGCCTGGTCGACCAGGTGTACCGGGACGTTTCCCCGTACCTGGAGGGCGACGTGGCGCAGGACATCGACCTGTACTTCGTCGGCCAGGACAAGGGGCGCATGCCCACGCTGGCGCGCCTGCACGCGGCGGCGCGCCAGGCCGGGCTGCGGGTGCACTTCCACATCACGCCCGACCGGCAGCGCGCCTACACGGCGCAGGAGAAGGCGCTGCTGACCCCTGCGCCCCTGCCCTACGCCGAGAACCTGGCATGGGTGCGCCGCGCGCGCTGCCTGCTGGAAGTGGTGCAGCCGCACCAGAGCGGGCCGACGGTGCGCAGCCTGGAAGCGGCTTTTTTCGGCAAGAAGCTGCTGACCACCCGCGCCGCGGCGGTGCGGGACGACCTCTACACCCCCGGGCGCGTTTTCGTCGATGGCCACGATGCGCCGGACCGCCTCGGCGCCTTCATGCAGGCCCCGCACCCGCCCATTCCCCCGGCGCTGCTGGCGCGGCACGACATGCTGCACTGGCACCGGCAGTTCATCTAAGTTTTTCATGGCGCTACGCGCCACCCGCAGCCCGCGAAACCGGCGCTGCCTGCGCGCAGGCAGCCGCGCAAGGGCCGCCCCGCCGCGCTGGCTGCGTCCCCCTCCCGTAGCGCGAAGCGCGTAGAGAGAGGGGGAAGGCGCCGAAGGCGACTCAGGGGGTGTTCACTTCACGCTGGGATGGGCTGCGCGCTACGGCCACCGAAGTGCGCCTGCGCGCACAGCCACAGCAGCAGCATGATGAAGAAATGGCTCTCGCGCCCGCTGAACAGGGGGGAGTTGATGAGGCTGTCCACGGCAAAAATCAGGGAGAAGGCCCACAGCAGGGGACGGTCCAGCGCCGCCGCGCGCGCACTGGCGCGCGCGGGCGCGCTCACCAGCAGCAGGAACAGCGCCAGCCCCAGCACGCCGTTCTCCATCCAGAAGAACAGGTACTGGTTGTGCGGATGCCAGCCGCCGAACCAGCACCAGCCCTCTTGCGTGACACGCTGGCACCAGACGCTGTGGTAGCTGCCCGTGCCCCAGCCCTGCAAAGGCTTTTCCTCGATCAGCAGCGCCGTGTGCTTCCAGAAATTGACGCGCCCGCCGATGCTGGTGATTTCCATGCTGCTGCTCTGCGCCGCCTCGTTCAGCCCGAGGGCGATGCGGTCACGCACGGTTTGCGAAGTCGCCAGCACGCCGCCGATGGCCAGCGCCATGCTGCCCAGCACCACCCAGCGCGCACGCCCGCGCAGCGCCAGGAAGACATAGCCCGCCGCCGCCACGCAGAGCAGCAGGTAGCCCGTGCGCCCCTGGGAAAGCTGGGTCACCGCCACCGCCGCCAGCGCGGCCGCCAGCCACCAGGCCCAGCGGCGCCAGCCCCGTGCCGCCTGCCCGCGCGCGACGGCCGCCGTGGCGAAGAAGACCATCATGATGTTCTGCGTGATGTAGTCGCCCACCACGGTATGGTCCCCGCCCCAGCCCTGGTTCTGGGTGACGGACCAGGGCAACTGCCAGAACACGTTGGCGTAGACCGACGCCAGGATGAACCCCATGGCAGCCATGAAGGCGTGCAGGCACCGCGTGCGCCACGCAGCCTGCGCCAGCAGGGGCAGCAGGGCGGGAAGCAGCAGGAGCTTGCCGTACTTGCTCAGATGCATGCCGATATCCGCGCCGGGCGCCGGACTGTAGAGCGCGCCCACGAGCACCACCGCGTACAGGCCCAGCGCCCACCAGACCACGGGCATGCCGCGCACCGCCTGCCAGCGCGCGCGGTAGTCCCCCGCCGCCACGGACAGCAGGAAAGCCAGCGCGATGGCCACGTTGCCGGGCGCGAAAGCCACGGGGAACAACAGGAACGCGGCGACCAGGCTCCATTGGGCCGCCAGCAGAAGGCGCGGCTGAATCCGCTTCAAGAACAAATCGATCCCCTTTTTCTGTCCATACAATGGCGCGCACCTCCGCGGCCCGCGCCCTTGTCCTTCGACCCCGTCCCATGCACCCACTGCCCGTGATCCACACCATGTACTGGGACAACATCCCGGCGGACATTCTGGAACAGCAACGGGCCGTCTTTGCCCATCTGGGCCTGCCACTGCAGCAGGAACGCGCGCACCAGCAGCCGCATGGCCGCTGGATGACCGAGGTGCTGGAGCGCCACGGCAGCGACGATGTCGTGATTTTCTGCGATATCGATGCCTTTCCCCTCCACCGCCAGGCCTGTCTCGGGGCCATTGCCCAGGCGCAGGCCGGCGCCCTGTTCGGCCTGGCCCAGTTTTCCAACCACAAGCCCGGCAACCAGGTCTATGCCGGCCCCATGTTCATGGCCTTGCGCAAGGGGCTGTGGGAAGAGCTGGGCAAGCCCGACCTGCAAACCAGCAAGCAGCACGACGCAGCCGAGGTGCTGAGCGCGCTGGCGCGCGCGCGCGGCATCGCCCTGGCCATGCCGGCCCCCACGGCGACCCTGATACCCAAGTGGGCCCTGGGCCATGAAGGCGTGTTCGGCATTGGCACGTTCTACGGCCAGCGCGACTTTTTCCATCTGTTCGAGTCGCGCAAGCCGGCCTACGGCGCCCTGCTCGCTGCCGTGGCGGCCGACGTGACGCAGGACCGCCCGCTGAACTTCGCGCACTACCTCGCGCTGGCGCAGCGCCTGGGCGACGATGCCCCCGCACCCCGGCGCCGCTGGTGGAGGCTGTGAATGCTGCCCCTGGTCTTCATCAACCTCGACAAGGACGGCGAACGCCGCGCCCGCATCGAGGCCCAGCTCGCCCGCCTGGGCCTGCCGGGGGAGCGCCTGCCCGCCGTGTGGTGGAAGCACCTGCCGCAGGCCGCGCAAACCCCGCTGTACAGCCCGGAGCGCAACCGCAGCCAGTACTACCAGCCGCTGGTCGATGGCGAGAAGGGCTGCTATGCCAGCCACATCCAGGCGTGGCGCCAGCTGCTGGCCAGTGACGCTCCGGCCCTGGTCGTGCTGGAGGACGACGTGGTGATGGAAGAGGCGTTTGCCCCGGTGGTGCAGGCCATCGCCGCGCTGGAGGGCGATTGGGACATGGTCAAGCTCATGGGCCGCCCCGCGGGCGAGAAGATCCGCGCCGCCAGGCCCCTGACCCCCACGCACCGGCTGATCCAGTACCGGCGCGTGCCGAGCTTCACCGCGGGCTACGTGGTCAGCCGCGCGGGCGCGCGCAAGCTGCTCGACAGCCGGGTACCGTTTGGCCGCCCGATCGACATCGACCTGCGCTTCTGGTGGGAAAACGGCCTGCGCATCCTCGGGGTGCAGCCCCCCGTGGTGCGGCTGGACGTGACCAGCCAGGACAGCACCATCGCCGGGCGCGGCACGCCCGCCCGCTGGGCCACGCGCTGGCGCAAGCTGGCCATGAAGGCGCGCCTGACCTGGGGCAACGCACGCCACCTGCGCACGCAAAAAGGCCCGTAGCAAGGACTACAGGCCAAAACCGGCGTAAAGGCTTATGCAGCAAGCGCCAGCAGCTATCAAAACAGGAGAAGCCCGGGGGCGCCCCCCGGACACGGGCTCAGTGCCCGCCCTTGACCACCTCGCCCGCCTTCAGGCGGTACACGGTGCCGCAGTACGGGCACTTGCCCTCGCCGTGGTGCGCCACGTCGATGTAGACCTTCGGGTGGGTGTTCCACAGCTTCATGTCGGCCTTGGGGTTGGGGCAATAGACACCGCCATTGCCGTTGAGGTCCTTGGCGAGCAATTCGACGACAGCTTGCGTCATGGTGGTCAAACCTTGGTGAGCCAGTGGGCGTATTGGGGATTGCGTCCGTTCACGATGTCGAAGAACGCGTTCTGGATTTTCTCGGTGACCGGGCCGCGGCTGCCGGCGCCGATCTCGATGCGGTCGAGCTCGCGGATCGGCGTGACCTCGGCGGCCGTGCCGGTGAAGAAGGCTTCGTCGGCGATGTACACCTCGTCGCGCGTGATGCGCTTTTGCACGATCTCCAGGCCCAGG
>Ga0222427_100885_pt1 | contig 22787 bp, 21 predicted proteins | sample 2B20Ametagenome_FD_182890 | JGI IMG/M metagenome (GOLD analysis project Ga0222427, IMG submission 182890) | Enriched microbial communities from leaf-cutter ant dump, University of Wisconsin, Madison, United States - 2B20A (version 2) | ecosystem: Environmental > Terrestrial > Nest > Insects nest...
AAAGGCCGATCTGGCAGCCGAACAGCTCCCGCATATGCGGAATGGTCGAAATATTGGTATTCTCGGGTGTTGCCGGATAGGTACTTGTACATTTCAGAAGCACGAGGTCCTTGCAGCCAGCGTCATTGGCCACACGAACCGCGTCGTAAAGCTCAGCAAGCGACGCCATGCCGGTCGAAATGATTATCGGCTTACCGGTTGCAGCAACCTTGCGGATCAGCGGCAAGTCGTTGTTCTCGAAGGAAGCAATCTTATAAGCTGGGACATCTAACGACTCCAGAAAATCGACCGAAGTGTCGTCAAAAGGCGTCGAAAAGCAGTGCAAACCGTGAGATGCGGCACGCTCCATGATCGGCCTGTGCCATTCCCAGGGAGTATAGGCTTCCTTGTAGAGTTCGTAGAGTTGGCGACCAGTCCACAGGCTCTTCGGATCCTCGATAACAAAACCCGGCTTATGCAGGTTCAGCGTCATCGTGTCGGCGGTATAGGTCTGCAACTTGAGAGCATCGGCACCGCTTTTTGCAGCCACATCGACAATCTCCAGCGCGCGTTCCAGAGATTGGTTATGGTTACCCGACATTTCAGCGATCAGGTAGGGCCTGCGGCCTGGGCCAATCTCACGGTCTTTGATCTTCATGGCTGCTTCCATTGCTTCGACATTGCAGACTCCAACGGATGCTGGACCTTATCCAGATCGACTTTCCCGGTGCTTTAAAGTGCTGCGCTTCCCGTAGCAAGAGGCCTTTTGCCTTCGCAAGGTGCGCGTCAAGGACCGCCGGGCAATTCGGTAACGACCCGCCAGTCCTTTGCCATCGCAGATTTTGGCCGATGCCGGTGCCGCCCGCATAGTTAAGTTTGGGGTGCACCTCGTCTTCGTCAATAACTGCCTGGTATGGGAAAACGAGAAGCCCATGGTCGGCAGAGCGCAATTTCTATTCCAGCGCAACACCGGTGGAATGCATCAGAAACGAGTAAGTATGCCCGATTCTGCTAGCGGTGACGAGAGCAAAGCAACGCATCATATGGCCGGCCCTGATTTTCAAAACCAGAATCTGTTCGGAAGAGAAAACGTATAATGCACCTTACCTTACCTTACCTTAAAAAGCGGCTCAAGCGGATCGCAATGGAGCAACTCGCCAAGACGTCCTTCATGAGCGGCGGCTTTTAGAAGTGGCAAGACGTGATCATAGACAACGAGCATATGATCAATATCGGCCTCGCTATGGGCATAGCTGATATTATGCGTGCCGAAGCTGAGGACGCCCTTTGCGAAACATTCCTGCATCATAAGGGTTTTCAGTTCGAAGGAACTAGCCTTAGGTGCATCCTTGAGGATCAGGAACGACCAACTTGGGTGACCACCCATCGAGACGAAGTCGTCGACTCCATGATCAGCAATTCGCTTCTTCAAGCCGTCAAGAAGGCGCATACCTCGAGCGGCAATCTGACCGACCACATTTTCGCACGTCAGTTTGTCGAGTGTTGCTGCCGAGGCTGCAAGAGACAGGGTTTCGCCGCCGAAGGTGAAGGAGAAGAAGACCTCTTCCATCAGCTTCATAATATCGGCGCGGCCCGCAACGGCAGAGACCGGATAGCCATTGGCAAGCCCCTTGCCGAAGGTCGCAAGATCCGGTGTCACGCCGAAATATTCCTGTGCGCCGCCAAGGGCATAACGGAACCCGGTAATCGTTTCGTCAAAAACCAGAACGGCACCATGGGCGCGTGTAAGGTGGGCAACAGACTCCAAGAAGCCCTGCTGCGGCTCGGAGACATTCATCGGCTCAAGAATGACAGCGGCAAATTCACCGGGATGGGCAAGAAGCAAGGCCTCAAGCGAAGCGGCATTGTTATAGGTGAAGGAATGGGTTAGAGCGCGGGTGACCGCCGGGACACCACGATAACGCGCCGTAGAGCCGATATACCAGTCCTGCCAGCCATGATAACCGCATACTGCAACACGATCACGTCCGGTAAAGGCGCGGGAAACGCGGATCGCGCCAGCGGTTGCATCCGACCCGTTCTTGCCGAAGCGGACCATTTGCGCACAGGGAACCATGTCAACGATGCGCTCGGCCACTTCCATCTCGATGCGATGCGGCAACGAGAAGATGACGCCCTGTTCAAGCTGCTTGCGGACGGCTTCGTTGACATCCGGATCGTTGTAGCCAAGCGTCACAGAGGCTAGAGAATTGATAAAATCGATATATTCATTGCCATCGACATCCCAAACTCGACTGCCTTGTCCGCGCTCGATGAAGTAAGGCGAGACACCAAACGGGTATTGCGTCAGGCTTTTCGAAAAGGTCTGCGAACCTAGCGGAATGACTTTCAGGGCGCGCTCTAAAAGCGTTTCGGATTTCTTATAGCGGACAGACATGATGATGATCAGAACTCTTCCTGTTATAGTGAATCAGCCTTCAGAGATTTGGCATAGCCTTCATTGCGCTGGAAATCGCCGTTGATTTCGGCCAGTTCCGGACAGTTGTGCAACAAGGTGAGAATGTCGTCGGTCCGGAAATCTGGGTTCACCGGATAGAGCTTTGCATAAACCTCACGCACGAAGGCGAGATCGGCGGGTTCGTCCACTGTCCATCGAAGGTTCGAGAGATCAGTTTCACCCTTCACATGCAGAACCGAGAATAGTTCTGGCTGTTTGTGAATGAAAGGCGTCACATGCTCGCGTTCGGAAGGAAGGCGCGCCTCGACAGCAGCACGCTTCAATGCAGCGGACGTCATGACTTCGACGTCGAGACCATCGGGCCAGGTAGGCTGAATGGCATTTGTCGTATAATCGCTGCCGCTTTGCAGATGGCGTTCGATCACCATATCGATGTGATCAGGATCGGCAAGCGGGCAATCGCCGGTAAGGCGCACAACATGATCGGCTGGACCAAAGGCCTCATAGGCACCGGCAAAACGCGCCAGCACGTCATTCAGGCTGCCGCGAAAGCAACGCACTTCAGCCGCCCTACAAATGTTTTCAACAGCATCATCAGATACATCGTCACTAGTCGCGACGATGAGGCGGTCAATCTTTTTCGACCGGACCAGCCGTTCAAGCTGGCGGGCCAACATCGGACGGCCAAGCAGGTCAGCCAGCACTTTGTTCGGCAACCGAGAGGACGAGACACGAGCCTGCAGAATTGCAAGGATTATCATGTGGCTCTCCAGAGCGCGGGATTGATGAGTTGCGCGTTGTAGCATGCGCAGAGCCTACATTCCTGCTCCGGAAGATAATTGGCAGGACGGCCAAACACGCCGGCAAGCTCATCAAACTGGGCAAGCGTATCGACACCGCAGACAATCGCCCCAACCTCGGGCAAACCGGCGACAAATTGAAGGGCTACCGTTTTCACATCCATCCCATGACGGACAGCGACTGCGGCAACCGAATCTAGATAGGGTCCCAGCCCAGCAAGGTGCTTAGGCAGATTTTCCGGCTTCATAAGAATCGCACCCTGAAGGAAGACCGAACGGGCGTGAATTTCCACACAGTGGCCAGAAAGCCGCGAAAGCTGCCCGCCTTCGATCAAACGCTGGTCGAGGATAGACAGCGGAACTTGAACCAACCCCGGTGAAAAGCGCTCAAGCAGAGCATCGGCCTGTTCTGGTGTATAGAGCGATCCACCGATCTTCTCCACCTTTCCTTCCATCTGCAGGGACTTCATCTCCTGCCAGAGGACCTCGCCGACCGGACCGAGGAGATCCTCGCAGTCATGGACGAGAAGACCGTAAACCTTAGGGCATGCAAGACGTTCCAATGACCTGTGGAATGTCTCGCGCAAGAGCGCAGCAGCTGCCTGCGGCGTCATCCCATAAAATTTCGGCGTCTTAGTCACGATGTCAAAAGAGACATTCGGTGCAATCGAGCGGCCAAGAACTTTTTCGGACACCCCATAAAGGCTCGCGGTATCTAGAAACCGCACGCCGCTCCTTGCAGCATGATCGAGAATTGCCCGGACGATATCTTCGTCCGGTTGCCCATGGACATTGGCAACACCATAAGGCAGACCGAACTGTACAGTCCCAAGGGCCAATTTTGTCCGGGTACCATTCACATCACGCCCCACGCAATCCACCTTCTAGAAAAGGGTTTGATAACCGATCGGGGCCGCCAACTGACGGACAACCTCGTCCTGATGGACTTCCGTCAGATCAGGGAAGATAGGCAGCGTGATTGCTTCCGAATAGTAGGCTTCCGCTTCCGGGAAATTCTCGCGGAGGAAGCCAAGCTTTTCATAGTAGGGTTGCCGGTAAACCGGAATATAATGGAGGTTCACTCCGATGCCACTATTACGCATGCCGTCGAAAATTGCCCGGTGATGCTGACGCTCGACTCGGATGATGTAAAGGTGCAGGCTGGAATAGCCGTCGGGGTGCTGCCAGGGCGTAACGATCCTCGATTTCGCTAGCAACTTATTGTAGCGGTCGGCGATCTTGTGACGCTTGGCCACGAACTGATCGAGGCGCGATATCTGCGATAAACCGAGTGCTGCCTGCAATTCCGTCATGCGGTAGTTATAGCCAAGCTCGATCTGCTCGTAATACCAAGGGCCATCCGGGCGATGGACCATATCCTCTGGATAGCGCGTGATACCATGGCTGCGAAGTCGCGCAAGGATCTTGACCAGTTCGATATCGTTGGTCATCGCCATGCCGCCCTCGGCGGAGGTAATGATCTTGACCGGATGGAACGAAAAGACCGTGATGTCACTATAACGGCAATTGCCAATCGGCTCGCCTTTGTAGCGTCCGCCAATAGCGTGAGAGGCATCCTCAATGATGCGGAAACCATATTGCTGCGACAGAGCATGGATCGCTTCCATGTCGCATGGCTGGCCCGCAAGATGCACGGGAATGACAACTTTCGGCAGGCGGTCCGCAACCTTGGCACGCTCCAGCTTTTCGGCCAGCTTCTCCACACTCATGTTATAGGTACGCGGATCGATATCAACAAAATCGATATCGGCGCCGCAATAAAGGACACAATTAGAGCTAGCAACGAAGGTGACGGGCGAGGTCCAGACAATATCTCCCGGGCCGACGCCAAGCGCCATGCAGGCAATGTGGAGAACGCTAGTCGCGCTGTTGGCCGCCACACCGTAAGCAACACCACAATACTGCGCCACCGCCTTTTCGAATTCCTGCACCACCGGCCCCTGCGTCAGAAAATCCGACTTTAGAACATCGACGACGGCCTGGATATCGTCATCAGAAATGCTCTGCCTGCCATAGGGGATATAGCTCATCCGTTACTCCTGGTAGTGATACAATCCAGTGAATGGGCGAATGCCCCTTGTCGTTCGGCTTGCGGCGGAAGAGTCAGTATGCTGGCAAACCCTTGATGCGGCCAATGAGTGTTCAATGTGGCAAAAGCGGGAATCCCCCAAATCCTGCAGCGAAAACCACTATTTTGTCGCGTGGGCATCTGTATCAAAAGGGGAGCCGCCCTTCAACTGTCTACGGCGGCGAAACTGCTTGACGACCTGCCATACGGCTGTCAAATCTCCGCGCCGCTATAGCCTATCGTGGCGACCGCACGATGCCAACGAAAGCAGGGTTTCGGGCAAGGTAGAGCATGACAGTTCAAGGTGGAACATGACAATCATCGTGACGGGCGGCGCAGGTTTCATTGGCAGCAATTTTGTTCTCGACTGGATCGAAGCTAGGGATGAGACCGTCGTTAATCTCGACAAACTTACCTACTCTGGCAATTTGGAGAACCTTTCGTCCCTGTCCGGCAACAAGCGCCATCTCTTTGTACGCGGCGATATCGGCGACGCGGCCTTGATCGCACAATTGCTTGAAAAGCACCGGCCGCGAGCTATCGTCAACTTTGCTGCCGAATCCCATGTCGATCGTTCAATCCACGGACCGATGGATTTCATCGAGACAAACATTGTGGGCACGTTCCGCATCTTGGAAACGGTGCGCACCTATTGGGTCAGTTTGCCGGAGACTGAAAAATCGGCGTTCCGCTTCCTACACATCTCAACTGATGAGGTCTATGGTTCGCTCGAAAAGTCCGCGCCAGCCTTTTCCGAGGAAAATCGCTACGAGCCAAATAGTCCTTACTCCGCTAGCAAGGCAGCCTCCGACCATCTCGTTCGCGCCTATCATCATACCTACGGCCTGCCAGTACTGACGACCAATTGCTCTAACAACTACGGTCCGTTCCATTTTCCGGAAAAGCTCATCCCACTGTGCCTTCTCAATGCACTTTCAGGCAAACCCCTGCCGATCTATGGCGATGGTCTGCAACTCCGCGACTGGCTCTTTGTGACGGATCACTGCACGGCGATCCGACGGGTGCTCGAGGCTGGCCGCCCCGGCGAGACTTACAATATCGGTGGAGGGAGCGAGCGGACCAATCTTGATGTCGTGCAGCTACTCTGCACGATCCTAGACAAAAAGAAGCCGCGCGCCGATGGCCGTTCCTATGCCGGGCAGATCACCTTCATCAAAGACCGACCGGGGCACGACCGGCGCTATGCTATCGACTTCTCCAAATTAGAGCGGGAGCTTGGCTGGCGCCCTACCGAAAGCTTTGAAAGCGGCCTTGCCAAGACTGTCGACTGGTATCTAGCGCATCAAGACTGGGTGAAGAATGTGACGAGTTGCAACTACCGCAACTGGCTCGATATGCAATACGGTGTGTGAGTCAAAGGGCTATATGCCATGGCCTTCTGATTTTTCCTTTTAGCTGCTGGGTTCGTACGGCAAGGTCTGCAATCCGATCCTTCTTGAAAGAACGCTTCGTGATGATTGAACGCAAGGGCATAATCCTCGCAGGCGGCGCAGGAACCCGTCTGCATCCGGCCACTTTGGCCGTTTCCAAGCAATTGCTGCCGGTCTATGACAAACCGATGATCTATTATCCGCTGACAGTGCTGATGCTGTCCGGCATTCGCGACATTTTGGTTATCTCTACGCCGCAGGATACACCACGTTTCCGGTCGCTTCTGGGTGACGGCTCGCAATGGGGCATCAACCTCAGCTACGTCGTGCAACCAAGCCCTGACGGACTAGCGCAAGCCTTCATCCTCGGGCGCGACTTCATCGGCAGTCACCCATCGGCACTCGTGCTCGGCGACAACATCTTCTATGGCAATGAGTTGCAGCGCCTGCTCAAAACGGCCGCTTCCCAGGAAGATGGTGCCACGGTATTCGCCTATCACGTCACCGCTCCCGAGCGTTACGGCGTCGTGGAGTTTAATCGCGGAGCCAAGGTACTCTCCATCGAAGAAAAGCCGGCGAAACCAAAGTCGAGCTATGCCGTAACCGGCCTCTATTACTACGACAAGGATGTGTGCCACATCGCTGCCGATCTCAAGCCCTCGCCGCGTGGCGAACTCGAGATTACTGATCTCAACAACCGCTACTTGGTAGCGGGTAAGCTTTCGGTGAAGATCATGGGGCGCGGCTATGCCTGGCTTGATACAGGCACGCATGATTCACTTCTCGAGGCCGGTTATTTCATCGCCACCACGCAGAAGCGTCAGGGGCTGCGCATTGCGTGTCCTGAGGAAATTGCCTTCCGCGCCGGTTGGATTACCGATGGACAGCTCGAAGCCCTCGCCCTTCCGCTCCTGAAGAGCGGTTATGGGCAATACCTCCAGAACCTCCTAGCCGAGGAAGTATTCGGTCTCAACTGATCAGGGGAACCGGCGAATAAAAACGGCCAGGTGTTTAGTCCCGGTGACGCAAACAGCCCATTATTGTGATCAGAGCCGGAAGACCAAAGACTCTCCGAAATCCCAGAGGAAACTTGGGTCCGAGGTCACGATCATTAACCGGAGGGACACCATACGCCAAAGTAAAGTACGGCGCGATCCGAACCATCTGGCGCTCGCCCAGCAGAAACAAATCACTCATCACGCTCCTTCAGAAACCGTGATCATATGTCGCCCCAAATCAACAGGCCTGAGCATAGACGCCATTAACCGCACTACATTACTAACCTCAATAAGAATTATCCTGCTCTATTTTGCAAGAAAATCGATAGAATCGGCAACGGGATAAGTAGATCCATTATAGAAAGGATGTTGAGATACAAGGCGCTTGACGATGGCTCTGTCATCCCCCGGACGCACCCCTGAGAAAGTATCTTCGAAAGCCCTCATTGAAGCAGCCTCATGATCTCTAATCTCTCGCGAGCTACCCGACGCCGCCGACACGACCTTAATCGGTCTCCCATAAACAAAAGAGAAAATCAAACTTGTCCGTTTGGCATGGTAATCGCTCGTGACAACAAGCACATCAGACCATGATCGCGGATTGTAAAAGTGCACCTTGGAAAACACTGCGTCCCCAACGGTATCTCGAGAATTTCGCTCAACGAGGAAGTCAGAAAATGCAACTCCCAGCCTTTCGACAGAATGGCGTACCATAGCATCGGCGATACAAATCGCACTGTCCGATCTATACGCCCAGCCGCAAGACACAATGATCGGCGCAATCCCTGCTTTAAAAAGGTCCACCGCTTTAGTAACCCTAGCGGCAGTCTCAGCGTTCAAGTTGCCCTCGGAATCCATCAAATTCCCCAGAACGACTATTGCATCATATTTCATGTAGCTTTATCCGATTCAGCGTTTCATGAATTTTATTATCCCAAGAGAAGCCGGACGGGAGATCGCTGACTCTCTTAATTGTTCCTACGCCCTGTTGCTCTGTCGCTAAATAATCGCCGCCCAACAGCGCTTCAAGATGGTTGGTGAAGAGGGTCTCTACTGCTTCCACCAAAGCTTCGTGGCCAGAAGAAAAAGTGGCTTCCAACAGGTCTATGAAAACTTCCTTTTGGTATACGATCGGTCCAGTATCGATTCCAGTATCGATTTCATGGATGCTGACCCCAATCGGAGTACCGTCATGCGCGGCCCAAAAGAGAGGATGAGCACCTCTGTTCCAAGGTAAGTAGGAAATGTGTAGGTTCAGCGGAGGCCGCCTAGCAGTAGCTAGAACATTCTTCCGAATGATGTGCCGATATCCAAAGCTTACAACGAGGTCGTACTCCGAAAAATCTAAAACCGGAGCACTCGTATGCTCAACCTCCCAGTCCATAGACTCTATGCGTGCGATCAAAGACGTTGACGTCCTATCATACCCAAGAAATAGCATCTTTGGCATTTTTCCTCTCCCCGACCAATCAAATCAACATACCTAGAAAGCAAATATATGTAATTAATATATATTTCTACATAAGCCCTAATTTTACTTCATGATTTTACATATTTTCATCTGAATTCATGCAGATTGCTTTTGGCTATTGTCATGGACAACTCGTTACGCGTGGCTGCCAACGACAGATAACTTCTCCGCCGTGCCCCAGCAACGGCAGCGCTCGGGGGCCTGCCAGGACCTCTATCTTATGGTTGCTGCTAGTAGTCTTAATGCCGACATTACTCCTATCACTTACCTAAGTGAGGGAGCCTGTCCGGCGATTTCGGGGCCTATTTCAGTTCTCGAGCACGCCCGCAGCGCCATTGCGGAATGGGCTTACCTTGATCTATGAAGGAAGCTCAGAGACGGCGCGGCTGGGCAACATTTACTTTTAGATCGTACGGAGCGGTTTTTTGGTTCAATGCGCTTTCCCTAACGAACAATCGATGACGATACTCCCCGAGCCAACTATAGCTAAACGATGCACAATAGGTAGCATCGGCAAATGCCATGGAACGGTGACGCTCTTAATATTATTTAGAATTTCTAAATTAGTAAGCGTCCGTTTCTTTATACATAATGGATATGGACACGCGCTCGTCGCTATTCTCAGAGAAAAAGCTATTTTTGTGAGAAAAGCTATCTTTTGCAACGAGATAATAATGACCGCTACTTGTAAATAGATTGGCGTAAGAGGTCTTGTAGCTGAACAGACCGCTACAATGGTGATAATCACGTTTATGCCTTATAGTCGGATCGAAGTCTGAAATTGCAAGGTAGCCGCCAGGCCTTAGTACGCGGTCAGCCTCTGCTACAGCCTTCAAAATATCTCCTCTATCAACGAGGTAGAGGCAGAAGCCAAAATAGACTAAGTCGAACTGTTCATTGATAAACGGAAGCTTGGAGGCGGTGCCAATCTGCAGATTCGTATTGGGAAAATCCTTCGATCCGTCTTGTATAGCAATTTCAGACGGGTCGATCCCATAACTTTCTGCATTGAAAAATTCGCCGAGGCTAGCAATTTTCTTTCCGTTGCCACATCCTACTTCTAGAATGGTATGTATATCTTCCGTTTTTGATTTTAGAACTCTTTTGATCGTTGCGATCGCATCGTCTTCGCCATCCAGAGCAAGTGCATCCTTATTCCTTTGATACCAATAGTTACCTTCTGCTTCTAGAAATGCGCGTTCTTGGGGATTCTTTCTCATGTCATTTCCTTATATAGCCCGAGTTTAAGTTACTTTTGCTTGCCTAGCAAGCCCAGACGCATTGGGCTTCCACTCAGACGGCAACATTTTCTTTGCAGAGTGCTCTGATATGATCTGTGTGCGAATATTTATAAGCGGCTGCAATCATTATTGATTCAATCCGTTATCGAATGATGGAGATTTGTGATGATCCTTTGCTGGATTGGCAAGAAGCATTCGTTTTTGGGGTCGTTTTGCTCTTACGTTTGAGTCAGTTTATTACACGTTCGGCGTTAACCATACCGGAACTCTATCTGTTCCGAATGTGTTCCGATCGCTTGCCGGAACAACTTATCCGGGCTATGCCAGTGAGGTCTGCGGAAACCAAACATCTGCAGATACTTAGCGGCCCCCGCCGGTGCTGGTAACACCGAACGAGGGCCTGACCAGAAACCTTCTTCCGAAAGGCTACCGGCTATGTCGACCCTTAAATGCTTCGCTTCCCTTGGGGAAGCATCTTCTCTCCATCCTCCTGTCGAAACCCGCTGTTTCGCGCCGACATCGCGCGCTCGCGGCTGATCGCAACCGATCATCAGTTTGCGGCGGCCGATGCGGAAATCATTTCCGCATGCGCGGACCCGTGTCCACCGTCTGCCGCGCTGGCGATCCTGATCCTCGACAGGAGAGACATCATGGCTCTGAACACCGGCAGCGGCGCCTCGACGCCGACTTATCCCCACGCCGCGGACCTCGCGGTCCTGCTGCCTTCCCTTGAAGCCCTCGTCGATGAGATCGTCGCATCCGGCCTGTCGCGCGATACGCTCGGCCGTGCGCTCGATGCCAGCATGACGGAGGTGACGTCTGTGCTTCGCGCCGTGCCGGCCGCCGAGGGGCGTTTGCTGGAACGCGGCATCGGCCTCGTCGCCGGCCGCAATCCAGACCTTGTCGTGCTGACGCAGAATCTTCGTCTGCCGGTGACGAAGGCCGCGAGCGAACTGGTCGAGATGAACGATCCGGCATTGTACCGCTCGCTCAGCCTCGATGCCGACAGCGGCGGGCGGAAAAGCTACACGCCCGATCTCTTGATCTTGAACCGGCGAACCGAAGTGGTGCATCTGGTCGACGTGAAGCGAAGCCTCGGCTCCTACGAACTCTCCCGCATCGCCGAGTTGAAGCATCGCATGCTGGCGGCGGCGCTGGTCGTTCCCGACCTGCTCTACAAGGAGCATCGCCGTCTTCGTACGAAGGAAGTCCGTGTCGTGATCCTCAATGCCGGGAGCCAGCGCGCCGACATCGACGGCGGGGTCTGGCCGATCTCGCACCTCGACCATCTTCTTGAAGTCAGCGGGGCCGGTGAGGCCATGGCGCGGCTGCGCGAACTCTTCCAGCGCCGGGTCGAGGAGAACTGGTCGGCGGCGCTGACCGGCCGAAGGGATGCCGGCGGCAAGTCTGCGAAACGGCCAACGCTTCACTGCGATGACGACGATGTCTGCGGCTCGACGCGGCCTCCCGTGTCGATCGGCTTCGCACGCGCGCCGCGGGCCGCCAGCCCGTAGCCGGTCCGGCTCTCCCTTCCTTCCGTTTTGAACTGTTTGCGCCTGATCCCTCGGACAGGCATGAGGAGACGTCTGCCATGACGCAACCGACTTCCAACATCCTTCCCTTCCCGATCTCGCGAGGCCTGCCGACGATGAAGGTCCCTACGGCATCCGAGTCCGTATCCGAGATCACCACCGTCGTATCCCCTGGTGAGCACGCAGTCTCCGCCGAAGACCGCGCCGCGCATGTCGCATCCATCGTCGGGGCCTCGGTCCGCTTCGCCCGCCGCAAGGGCGTTCGTCTCGACAGCCTGCCACCGCAGTTGCGGGCATGGCTGCTCGATCTCTGCGACAAGGGTGATCCGACCTGCTGTGTGGTGCGCGACTGGCTAACGGGAAACCACCAGTACTGCATGCCTATGTCCGGGGAGGATGCATGATGGAGACGCTGACCGATCGCATGACGCGCTATCTGCTGAAGCGCCTTTGCCGCCGCACCGTGCTGACGCTCTATGAGCGGGCGGTCGATGCGGGATTGCTCACCTCCGCCTTTATCGGCGGCGAGGAGCGCAACGGCACGGCCTGGAAGGTGGCCGACCAGGCACGGCATGTTCTGACCGGCAACCCTGCGCTGGACCGCAAAATCGTCGCACGGATGATGGGCGCGAGTGGCGCGCTTCGCCATCTTGGTGACGAACCCGTCACCTTTATCGTGCCGGACGAGGATGCGGCCGATGGAATGGTGACATTCGAGTGCCGGACGATCGGAGCACCCGACGAACCGCAGACGGGCAAGCGCAGGAAAACCCGACAGGGCCGAACAGGCGGCAGGACTATGGGTGCTGCACCCGGTATCGGCTTTCCCTATGTCGCCGCCCTGCTGCGCGGACACCTGCCGCCGCCGAACCCGGTCCATGCGGCCGTCGCCCTTCTCGTCGCCCGTGCCGTCGGCACCAGCCTGCCCGACACCGAGGCCCTGATCGAGGCGCTGCGCCCGGCGGCGCCGTTCGTCCTGCTGAAGGCGCCCGTGCCGCGTTTCGAGCTGTGCGTCGGCATGATGCTCGAAGACGGATTGCTCCTGCCGTTCCGGGCAGCCCTGGAGGACGTTCTCCGCGACAATCCGCTGTCCGGCCGCTACAGGCAGCAGCAGTCGGTGTTGAGCCGGCGCAAGCTGAAGACGCTGTCCGGCATTGCGGTCGAGGCCATGGACGACAAGTATCTCCGCCAGCAACTCCGCCAGACGCTTCTCGATAAACCCGCGCCGATCCTTCTTGTCGACGAGACGCCATTTGCCCTGACACCCGTCGTGACCGAGACCGCCGATCTCGTGCTCGAATGCACGGGGATCGACTGCGAGATGATCGCGGAGCTGCTGCATATCTGTGCCGGCATTCCACCGAAGCAGAGTTTTGCTGTCATGGACGATATGACATTCGATCCGGCAAGCCTGACGATCGATGACGTCGCCCTTGCCGTCCGCCCCGGGCGAAGCGCGGAGCAGACGCTGTCGATCCTGGCGATGCTTGTCGAGCGTCTTGCAACAGATGAGGATAACGACAAGAGGAACGACAAAGACACTGCTGGCCGAAAGCAGCGATCCGGCAAAGGGCGAGCCAGCGAAACGACATGGCACAGCAAGGAGGCTGCAAAGAAGAAGCGGCAGGATGTCGGCGTCGAGGTGGTCGAGCCGGTCGCAATCAATGCCGTCGACGGTGATGAAGGGGCGAAAGCAGCGGCGGCGGGAAAGCCGACGGCGAAAGACCGCCTGTTGTCCGTCGAGACGCTCGCCGGCTACGGCCCCGCAAGCGACTGGGCGTTCGACCTCAAGGCCGACCTGTCGCTCTGGCGGGACGGGAAGCTGCGCTGGGACGAGATGAGCACGAAGCTGCTGTTGTCCGGCCCACCCGGAACCGGCAAGACCACCTTCGCCCGTGCACTGTGCAATACGCTACAGGTGCCGCTGCTCGCCACCTCTGTCGCGCACTGGCTTGAACCCGGCTATCTCGGCGACGTGCTGAAGCGCATGTCGGGCGCCTTCACCATCGCGAGGGATCGGGCGCCCGCCATCCTGTTCATCGATGAGATCGACAATATCGGTACACGGAAGGGAGCGGGGAATCGGAACTACGACGACTATTGGGCGTCGCTGATCAACCGCATGCTGGAGCTGTTGGATGGTGCTTCGAGGTCGGAAGGCATCATCGTCGTTGGCGCGACCAATCTGCCCGAGAAGATCGATCCGGCCTTGCTGCGTTCGGGGCGGCTGGAAACCCATATCCGTATTCCGATGCCGGATGCGGAAACGTTGATCGGCATCCTCGGCCATCACCTTGGGACCGATCTCGAAGCGGTGCTGGCTTCCGCACCGGCGGCACCACCACCACCACGGCATCTTCGTCCGCCGCCACCGATCAACGGGAAACCACCCGAGCGGCGCACGTTCATCCCAAAGCCGCAAACAGAGAAAGGACCTCGCCATGACTGATACAGCCGATCATTCTTCATCCTTGAATGGCCTGCGTCCGCTCGCGATGCTGGCGCTGGGCCGAACCGGAGCCGATATCGAGCGGCTGGTCCGGGACGTGCGGCGCAAGCTGCGGCGTGAAGGGCGCACGATGACGTGGGCCGATCTGGAAACCTCCCTGCGCAATGGGCAGGCGGCGATGTCCGACGATCTGCGCTGGCGGGCAAGCGTCCACGAGGCTGGGCATGCGCTGGCCTACATGCTGACCGGCATCGCCGAGGTGAAGGCCGCGAGCGTTGGGCTTCATGGCCTTGGCATGGTTGCGACCGTTGCAAACAGCTGCCTGCCACAGAACGAGACGTGGCTGATGAACACCATGGCGGCGCTACTGGCGGGACGCACGGCGGAGGTGCTGGTGATCGGCGAGACGCTTGCCGGAGCCGGCGGCGCCGATGAAAGCGACCTGGCGCGGGCGACGGAGATGGCGCTCGCCGCCGAGACAAGGCTCGGCTTCTCCCGTCATCAGCCGCTTGTCTATCGATCGCCCGGCATCACGATGAGCGATCTGGCCCTCGATCGTGAGCTTGCCGAGCGGGTCAATACGCGCCTCGTGGCCGCCGAGGCCATCGCCCGGAAACTGCTGGAGGTGCATCGTGACCTTCACCACGAGATCGCGACACGTCTCAGCGTAGCCGGCGTCGTCTCGGGCGACGAACTGCGCGAGATGATCGACAATGCGGCAGCCAGGCCCTCGTAGCAGCCGCCAATGCGGAAATCATTTCCGCATCCAGCCCCTGCGACAGGCGGGTTGGCAGCGCCTGCCTGACGGCCGTTGCCAACCCGCCCGCTGTTCAGGAAAATCGATTCCACCGCAAACGTCGTTATCGGGAGTAACGGGGGGAATACGTTGATTTTGGCGAACGCCGTTTGCAGGAATGGATAGTCCAGCCGGCAGAAACGCATCCATGACAGCGGGAACGAAGGGAGGCATTCAGGGCGGGAGAACCGGGCCAGCATGGCAAAGGGGACCATGCGATCAAGACTGATCGGAGCCGCTGTCAGGGTCGAGATGCCACTTCGGCCGGAAGGGGAACAGGCCGTCGGAATACTTGTCAACGAGAGCCTCGAAGACGTCCTCGCTCTCCCTGACATCGAAACCCTGTTGCTCGAGACCTTCGACGATCTCGTTGCGCAGCTTGTCCAGGACCACTCGCCCATCGGTTCGTTTGTTCTGAACACCAGCGATCATCTGCCAGAGGAACATGCGGGCGATGTCGTCGCGCGACGGGCGGCGCCTCTTGCGCGCCGCGTCCCTCACTCTCTTCTGGCGGACCACCTGCTCGGCGTTGCGTTGTTTCTTCGGCTTTCGGGCCATGACTTACTCCTCATTTGCGGCAGTCCCACGAGGGCCTCTCCGCCCGCGCCGATCCGCTGCTATGTTGACAATCGGAAAGCCAGCCATTGCTGGTGCCGGCGGGAATGATGTTCGCGCTGACCATCTTCGTGGAAAACAAACGTCGTTTGCGTCTGAATCGCATTTCCAGAAACAGGAATCGACAAACGGGACATTGGAATCGCGTCAGGGTAAATTGAGATGATGTGTCCCGATTTGCCCTGATTTGCGATGAGGTGCCCGCACTTTGTACCGATGTCGGCGCACGGCATGGCAACCCGGCTCGGCTTGAACTCCCCGTGAGACCGCGCACATTCGGTCCCGCCGGCGACGTCGCGCCGGCGGGACCGTTGGGTGTCGGCCTAGACACCGGCCAGGCTCTCCTTCATCGAACGGCGCTTCTCGGGTGCCTGCGGCTCCGTCTCCACGAAGGGCGTCTCCGCATCCGAAGCGACCGGGTCGTCAGCAGCATCACCGTCATCCTCTTCAGACGGTCCTTCCAGCGCGGGGATGTCTTCCAGCGTCAGACGGTCTTCGGACCCGGCTTCCCCTGCCACATCGTCCGCCGGAGTGGGAGCGGCCTCCTGGTGCATGCCCGGCAGCGGGTCGCCATGTACGACGAAGCGCAGCATGGGCAGAACCGTGCCGGTCACCCAGGTCGGGAACTCGTCCTTGCCCGGCCAGCGGGGCAAATCGCCCAGGCGGCCGAACAGGGCCGGAGCGCCGCCCCAGCCGACCAGAGCCTCATCCGCTCCGGGATTGCTGGCCCGGCCGGCATCGACCCGCTCCGGGAAGATCGCCGAACGCAGGAGACTGGACGCCTTGTACGCATCCACCTCGACCTTGGTCGCGAGCGACTTCTTGGAGACGTGCTTCCCGTTTGCCAGCAGTTCGGCAACGGGCTCGACGGCCTTGAGGATGCGCTTGCTCAGTTCCGTGAACTGCGTGAGTTCGTCCTTCAGCTTGGCCTCCGCGGCGCGGCGCAGGCCGGCGAGACCGCCGATCGCGGTCTTCCGTTCCGGCTGGACCTCGTCACCGTCCTTGACCAGGTTCTTCACCTGGCCGACGGTCAGGCGCTCGCCGCTCTCGACGACGGTCAGGACCGCCTCGATCTTCTCGGGCTTCGCGCTCGCCAGCACGAACAGGACCGTCGGCACGACGGCCGCCGCCTCCAGCCGCGCGCGATGCTCCTGCAGGTGCTCGTGGATGGCGACGTAGTTGCGGCCCTGGCGCGGCGTGTAGCCGCAAACCGTGCTCGTCCAGCGGCCGAACATCTTCTCCGGAAGAACGGCCTTGGCGCGGGCGAGCTGGTGGCCCAGCTCGAAGGCCTGGCCCGTGGTCCGGCGGCCCATCGCCTTGATCGCGTCATGGACCTCGGTGAGGAGCGGTTCGTGCTCCGCCGGAATGACGACGGCGGGCGCCTTCTTCGGCTTGGGGTTTGCTTTCCTGGTCTTGCGCATCGTTTTACTCCTTTACAATTCGATGCCGGAAACATCGGGACAATGCTTCCTCCTCACGCCGCCGGAGCACGGTGGCGTCACGATGAAGCATCATGGGTGGGAAGGCCGGTCAGGACCTGCCGCGGCAGCCGACGATCAGGTCGGGTTGTCGCGGCAGGAAGACCGGCGTCAGCGGGTCATGACGGACCGCGCCTCGGCGGCGCGCTGGTATCGGGTCGGTCGAGCGGGTAGCGGGCGACCTGATCGAAGAGGGCGGCGCCGATGTAGCGGCACAGATGGTCCGGGTCGTGCTCCTCGCGCCCGGCGGCAGCGTCCACCAGGCAAGCGGCGGCGCGGGCGACGTCACGCGGCCCGAGCGCCGCCGCGATATTGGCCGCGGTGACCGGCCGTCCGTCCCCGTTCAGGGAAAGGCGGATCGAACCCGGCGTGGCCCTTTCAAGGAATACATGGGTTTCGACACGGTCTGGCAGGAAGTCCGCCGCCAGCACGACGCAGGGCCGCAGGCTGTTCAGGTGCTGGCGCCATGCCAGGATGCAGTCGATAGCGGCCTGGGTCGGTCCGATGCGATGGTCGTACATGATTGTCTCCTTCAATGCCTGTATCTGGGCCTGTATCTGGAAAACGGTGGAACGGCGGGCCGTGGTCCCGGCCCGCGTCCGAAGCGCGATCAGTGGCGCGTCGACGAAAGACCACGAAGCAGCCATTCGGTCTGGAGAGCCTCGACGCGTTGAATGAAGGTCACGGAGGCCTTGGCGGCACGCTTCACCTCCTTCTGCGACGGCAGCGCCTGATCGTTGGTGCGGCGGATCACGCGCATGATCGTGACCAGATCGCCCTCGCCCCCGAGATCGATCGCCTGCGAGACGATGAGGCTCGAATAGCCGGGGTCGAGGAAGATGCGGTTGAAGTTCGGCCCGCCGCGCAGGACCTGCGTCACGGGCACCACCTTCGCGCAGTCCGCGAAGACGGCCAGCGCATATCCGTCCATGAACGGATGGGCGGGAACGAAGGTGGTGTCGAAGCGCTCCTTGAAGGATCGCACTGCCGCGATGCACTCGATCTCTTCGTTGCTCAAGGTCTGCATGTCGTTTCCTGTTCGTGTTGTGCGGCAACAATCAGAGTTGCCGTCCTGGTTGGACACGAAGTCAGAATGCAGCTTTCCAAAAACCAAGGCTACGAGTTGGCTGAACATCATGATAATTGAAATTCATATGAAAATTTCTTCTCATTCTCTGTATTTACAATTTTTACTTGAAATCTATATACAACCAAATGGAGAGCAATATCTGTATATCCGACGTTTTTGCGTTTCGTAACCTTGCCCGTTTCTGATTTCTTAGAGGCCGAAACGGTAGATTGAACACGGCAAAAGGAGGGTCGGATGGCTCGTAAATCGGCGAAGCATACCGAAGGCGCGTTCGACTTCAGGGTCATGGGAAAGCTGCCAAATCCGGAGTCGGATAAAACGTCGGACGAGAAAAGTGCTCATGCATGGTGGGATGAGCGCGACAGGGCCGATCAAAGGCGCGAAGAACTCATCAAGCTCGTTCATAAGAGAGATCTGAAATGGGACGAAGCGGAACACATTGCATTGACAGAAAAAATCGGTCCACTTGCGAGCCGGTTGGGAAACGTCACTGAACTGACCTTCGATATGACGATCTGGACACTCGAGATGGTCGCCTCGTGGATATCCACGTTGGAGCCAAAGCTCGTTCATCGGCATTACAAGCCATCCTATGAGGGAAAGCGGGTTTGGAAGAGGTTGCCGCCTGCCCGGCAAGCTCCTCCCTGGAGCCGTGACAGGACGCGCGCCTGGAAGGATGCACGTTGTGAGTTGATTGACTTGGAAGCAGCACACTTCGAAGACTGCACGGCGTATGTCGATCTCGGAGGAAAAATCCGTAACTTCCCAGCTCTGGAGGACTTTTTCCCGAAACTGAGGATGCACCTGTTAAGCGGCGACGTCTTGGCCTTCGGAGAGGCGCAATCGCCCGCAGGAAAACCCGAAATAAGCCCGAGTTTCTGGGGAACAGCCCGTTTTGACGTAACGGCGACTGACGGGGCATGCTTGAGCATCAGGGACACGACCATCTATCGCAGGATTCTGTTCCACGCGCCGGGTCTGCTCGCATGCTATCCGCCTCGAGTGGGTTCGCGCATTCACCCGGGCAAGGTCTATCCCTGGAAACGGGATATCGCCCCTTCAGCGCCCTACAAGGATGCGATCGTCGACAGGCTCAGGGCAGTCTACCCCAAAGGACTACCGGATTGGCGGCCAAAGAAGATTCGCGACTCGCAACTGAGAGAAGCGCTCGGGAGAAATTTCACCGAACGTTGGCGGATTCCGCCGTCCGGCTGGGGGCACAACGTGGGTTACAAAAACAAAGAAGGCTTCAAGGAAAGCGCATTCAGGGTCGCGATGGACAGAATCCTGAAGGACAGCCTTGAGAAGCGGGCGATCGATATAGAGGACTTCTATTAAGCTTCGCCGCTTTCGGTCAAAGGCTCGAAGAGATGCCGGTGTGATCGACGGCATCTCCTGATACGGGCGCCGTGGCGGTGAACGCCTCGCGGCGCCGCGCAATCCTGCGCTTTCTCAAAAGAAACGGCTCTTCGACAACGCACGATCCTGCCGGACCAATGCGTTGTCGTCTACCGTCGGAAGGTCAGGAGTTCGGCTTCTTCGGTCTCCCTGGGCGCGCCTCATGATTGACGACCTGCGCTATCAGCCGGATCGGATGCCGCGACAGGTTGGCGGACGGGAGGGGAAGCACGGACAAAGCCCGCGCCATGACCCTCAACCGCGCCGGGTCGGTATAGCGGCCTTCGTTCATGTCTTCGTTGGAATGGCCGAGGATATCCCTCCTGATCTCCGGCAGAATACCCTCCTGCTTCATTTCGTTGTTGCACCAATGGCGCAGGGAATGAAGCACCTTTCCCTCTTCCTTGGCATCCGGCAGCGCGGCGGCGCGCATTTTCTGCCAGCTGTCGTCGAAGACGTCTCCCATAGGCGTTGCGGCATTTGCCGCCCGTAGTTCCGGAAACAGCAGCTGGTGGCCGCAGTTACGCAGCGCCGCGACGTATTCGAGGAACCCCAGCCGGACGAGTTCCGGGTGAATGGGGATGCGTCGTTTCGACTGGGCGTTCTTCAGCTTGCGCACCCGGTTGTTTTCCATGCGGAAACACGGCAGTTCGCCATCGTCGTCGATCTCGCTGAGCAAGAGTCCGCAATTTTCTTCGCGCCGCGCGCCGTTGTAGACCGCCATGAGCGGCAACCAATAGCTTGCATCATGGAAGACGGCCTCGCCGATATCCAGCCGCTCGCTCTCGCCCGCCGAACCGTGCCAGATAGGAAGGCCGAACAGGGTCGCGATTTCGTCGGTGCTGAACCGGCCCCGTTCATCGCGAGCGTCACCCCTCTTCCTAGCGCGCAGTCCGGCGACGCCCTCATAATTGCCGAAGGGATATCCCGCGTGCTTGCAGATATTCACGATATTGCTCATCTGCGTCATATAGCGGTTGAGCGTGGCGGGGGAGAGACCCACCTTTTCGGGAGGCAGGGCTTGAGCCTTTGCGACGAGTTCGTCGATGGAGGCTGTATGATCACTCGGCGACTTGCCGTGGTGCTTGGGTAGCTTGAACAACAGGCTTTTGAACCGCGCGATATCGACCTGACGCATTCTGCCCGGCTGATCGTGCCCGACGAATCGGACGAACAGCCTGGCAATGCCGATATGCTGTTTGTCCATTCCCGGTCTCCAATCCTCCGTCTTGATCTTTTCGATAGCCGCCTGCGTGACGATCTCGACCAGGCCGGGAGTTACCTCAACGCCTCTCGCGTCATTGTCTTCGGCCCCGTCGAAATCGAGTTCTTCGTTTTCGTCGAAGGAGGATGGATTCCGCTCGGTCGTTCCCGTTGGCGGGATTGTGGCGGCGAGTGGCGGCTCAGCGGATACCTGCCGGGGCGGAAGCATCCGGCTCGTTGTGTGTTGCGCGACGCGCGGTTCCGGGATCACGGGCGCGGCCAGCGCCGCCTGGACAAGTGCGAGATCGTCTTCCCGCACGCCCGACCAGCGCCGTTCCGTATTGAGGAGCGCTGCCGCCATGCCGCGCATGTAGATCGCCTCGGCCTGGCGGAAGTGAACATCCGCAAGCGGGATGCCGTGCTGCTTCAGGATGCCTTCGAGCTTCTGCCGGCCGGGCCGGGCAAAGCCGGATGTCCTGTGGAACTCGAGGCTGTGCCTGACATCGTCGATCATTCCGTCATCGAGACCCGCCGCGCGTAGTTCACGTTCCTCGACCGGCCCTACGGCGGCACCCTCCCCCTGCGCCGCGTAGAGCCGGATTGCCCATGCGGAAGCGGTCTCGCTCCGGCGGGCTTTCCAGGCGTCGCGGCCGGGTGCGATGGAATCGAGATAGTCGCTGTGCTCCCTTGCTACCTGGATCAGGATTCTCCTGGCGTCTTCCGTCGAAATCATCTTGGCTTTCAGGGCGGGTAGAAGACGATCGCCGGCGTGCGTCACCTCGGGCGCGATCCTCCTCGCCAGTTCCCTCTCCTTGGTGTTGAGGCTCAGTTCGAGCCGCACCCAATCACGCGCATCCGTTCCAATCGGTAAACGGCGTCGCCACCAGTAGACCGAACCGCGTTTGAAGACGTGTTGAATTGCCGTCATGCTGAACCCTTTCTGAAGAGGGTGAGCAGGATTCATCGCCTTCCCGGCGACAGCTGTGTACGACAGTCCGTTACGACAATCCCGTACGACAGTGCCCCCAAACGGATTCCCAGCCAGCGCGAAAGCTCTGGAAATCCTGATTTTCAGCTTGACAAATGGAAAATGGCTGGGGCGCCAGGATTCGAACCTGGGAATGGCGGTACCAAAAACCGCTGCCTTACCGCTTGGCTACGCCCCAATGTTCCTACGCGTGCATCGCTCTGCGCAGACCTGCATTTCGATGCGGCCTTAGCAAAAGAGTTGGAGGAATGCAACGCTATTAGCTAACAGATATAAGTTCTTATAAGCACATGTTTCAAACGGGTGAGCATCTGCCTTGGGAAAATGCGGCCGTGACCATAACCACAAATCAAAAAGCTCGGCGCTACGCTGTCGATCGATAGTTGGGGCGGTGCTTAACGCTGATCGGTTATCGTAAGGCAAAGTTCCTTTGATCGGAATGCCTACTGCTTTTGATCCGGGAATGTCAGAACATATGCAGGCATCAATCAGATGCAGTGACTTTAATTTACCATGTGTTAACTTATCGATTTACGCCGTTCTGCACTGGGCCTACAATCTATGCCTGCAAGGGGGAGCTTCGTGTATGGCAGTCGTCTCCATAGCGTTTGTCGATGATCACCCGGTGCTGCTGGGCGGGCTGGCGCATATCTTTTCCGAGATGCCGGGGTTCAAGGTACTCGGCACGGGGCGTTGCGCTTCCGATGTCGTCGAGGTCTCGACGACGATGCATCCCGACATATTGTTGCTCGACCTGAACATGCCGGGGGATGTCTTTGCGGCGATCCATCGCAGCCGTGAAGTCGCGCCCCGGACCAAGGTCATCGTCTTCACCGCCTCCGCCGGGATC